>Ga0208298_1000053_pt1 | contig 48392 bp, 49 predicted proteins | sample 14BtaG_FD_184088 | JGI IMG/M metagenome (GOLD analysis project Ga0208298, IMG submission 184088) | Marine viral communities from the Subarctic Pacific Ocean - 14B_ETSP_OMZ_AT15311_CsCl metaG (SPAdes) (version 2) | ecosystem: Environmental > Aquatic > Marine > Oceanic | place: Pacific Ocean... | reverse complement strand
AATCTCCTCTCTTATAATCAGTACCACCATTTGTAATAGTGATATTATTAACAACTCCGGCAGCAGATACTGTAATGTTCGCAATAGCACCAGAACCAGAACCTCCTGTAATTGGAATATCAGTATATGTTCCTTCTGTATAGTCTGCTCCACCATTTAAAATAGAAAATCTACCAATACCATTAAAATTAATTGTTGTTGTATTAGATGGAGGACTAAATGATACTTGCTGGTATAATCTTTTTCTGATATAATATGTTTTGGTTTTTGTAGAATCATCTGGAAATATATTAATATCAACAGAGTCTCCAATTGCTAATCCATGATCTTCTGTAGTCTCTACCAAAGCAACACTTTGGTTTACTTCAAATGGTTCTAAATTATCACTCAACGAAACTAATGTAATAATTTTAGACCCAGATGTGTTGAAAAGATTATCTGACTGGATGTAATAATCATCATTAACAATCCATACACCAGATAATACTTTAATAGTGACTGTGTTCTGCCTACTAGTTCCTTCTAAGATTTCTGCAGTAGCAATCGCTGGATTAACACCATCAGTTAAACTTAAGATGGCACCTTTAGTATAATTACTATCTTGGTCTATGGTAAGAATGAATGTTTTAATATCAGCAGAAAAAGTTCCAGTATTATTGAAAGTTCCTACTACATTTTTGAGTACAATCAAATTATCATTGGAAACAGTTCCTACAATTGAACCCGATGCTCCACTTGCTGGTTGTCTTAATGTATCATCTACAAATAAGAAAGCATTTTGAATAGTTGTTAGTTTTACAACTTTATCTTCTTTACTCTGTAAGTAATTAACACCTTTTCCTTCAACTGAAGATACTAATGCATTGACATCTTTTCCTTCAGTTCCTGCATTATTAAAGTACAACTGCGAATTGACGGAAAAATTACTAGAAGAACTATCAATAACAACATTATCCACAGTTCCCGATCGTACTTCTGAAATAGTAGCTACTAATCCATCACCATTACCCAACATTCCGGGAGTAAAAAATCTTTTGGCATTTTTGGGAATATCGTTTTGATTAATTGTAGTAGTATAATTACTATCTACTGGTAGAGAATAATATTTGTCTCCCAAAACATATGGAAACTGTGGTACTTGACTACTATTAATAGTAATGAAATAAGCATATGTTCCATCGGGAAAATCTGGGGTTATACAAAAACGACCATTGTTTTCATCTAAGGATCCACTTTTGTGTGAATAAACATAGTCATTGATAAAGGATCCTAATGGATACTCTATTGGCGAAGGACCATCTTGTCTATTTCCAGATAAAGAATAACTAGAAGTCATTCTTACAATTGATGAAGACTGATCCAATGGATTTTCATGTCCAAATGGACCATAGATTGGATTGCCATCATAAGCAAAACCTAAAATAGGAGAATGTGTTTTGTTTGCTGGTTCGGTATCTGCAGAATTTAAATTATCATTTAATTGAATCCTAAGTGCTTTTGGATTCGCAACTTGACCATATCCATATTCGAGAACATTGTTTATATTTTCAAATACATAACCGTACTGCTTATCTAAATTTTCTTCTAATTTAGAATAACGGTTTTTGTTCCATTCCTTTAGTAGTGGTGTTATTTCGGCACCTGTTCCGACAGGAATAATTTCTACTAGGATGTTTTGTTGTGTGTATAATGTTCCACTTGCAACTTTAGTAAATTCTACAATAGATCCATCTCTATCAATTACTGTATTATATTCAGCAAATCTTCCTTTGCCAACTTTATCAGTAATTCTTACAATAGGTGGTGTTGAATAAAATTTACCAGGATTTTCTACGACTATACTAGTTACTTCTCCGCCTGTTACAACTGCTCTAGCAACACCATCTCTTCCAGAAGTAATCTCTACAGTAGGAGTGACTGGGAATGCGATGTCTGTATCAACAATAATACTATCAACAACATTACCAACCATCTGTGCCCTTGCTCTTCCAGCAAGACCATCAACTACAACAAATGGAGGATTGACATATCCACGTCCTCTATTATCTACACGAATTTCTTCGAGTTTTCCGAAACGTAAACTTTCCGAATCTTTATATCCATAAATGGGAACACCATTTAATAAGATACCAACATCTCTTTTTTGCGTTTTGTAAATTTCTGTTGTTACTACAGGAGTTTTTCTGAGGACTCTAAGTATTTTTTGATCTTGGACAGGTTGTGTGATAATGGGACCATCAAAAATATTATATGATGGATAACTGGAAGATGTGATATAGTAATACTGATCATCTGCAAAAATAGCAGATACATTATTAGAAATTCCAGCAAGTGATTGTTCTACTGGTGTATTAGTACTTGATGTTATTGATGTTCCAGTATCTTGAATCCACCTAAGTTGATTAGTTCCAGTTTGAACAATTCTGGGATCTGATGTTTTAAATCCAGGTTGCGATACTTGTACAGTATCACCTGTAAACGAGTAAGGTTCTGAAACATCAGGCAAAGCATCATAAACAACACCCAAGGTTAGTAATGTAACATCAGAACCTTCGATTGTAACTGGTTTATAAACAAATTTACCTCGCAGATGCTCTACAGATAAACTTCTTTCACTAACAATAAATTGAGTTACTGTTTTATCAGAAAACTTAATAATTTCATTGCCAATTAAAATTTCTCCAATAGAACTCCATCCCATCGTAGAAAATACATTAACTCTATCACCTGCTCCAAGAGTTGGTGCTATGGTATTTTCTAATTTAGTTTTTGTTGAAATTTGAAATTCACCATTGACAGTTTCTGGAGCAACAACAATATTCCAGATTACTTCACCGTCAATTGTACCTTGAGCAATAACATTATCTACAGTAGCAGATGCATATCCATAATCATCTGTTGGAGACTGTACTATTTTCTTGCCAATTAAGTCTTTTGGATTTCCTGATACTACTTTTACCTTAAGAGCATATACATTGATCCAATCAGATTCAGAGGATTTGTATGTAAATTCTCTTGGGTGGTATACTTCTGGTTTGTTTTCTACATCGTCAGATATAATAGTATTAAAAATAAATTTAATAGAATCATCTGTTCCTTTTGCTTTGTAGAACTTCTGAATATTTTTAATCAGCGTTCTTTTATCTACCTCTCCTCTAAGATATTTTTCTGGGAATGATCCGAGGTATTGATTTTCAAAATTTCTTACAAAAGCATATAAGAATAGATTACTGATGTTATAGACTTCAGCACCTTCTAAATGCTCTGTAGCAGTTGTACTAGAAAAATTAGAAGCATTGTATAGATCTCCTAACTTAGTATTGCCGCTTACTCCTCTAGAGCAATTCAGCAATTGGTTATTGGTGCGACTTTCATAGAAAATAATTTCATCGTCAATTCTTACGTATCCATTTTTTTCTGGAAAAGACTGAGCATCTGCAAGAGTAATGATTGTATCACTAATGCTAATGTTAGCAATGATAGAATCTTTCTGATTAAGTAGATTTTTTTCGTAATAATCAATGTCAGCATATTTTTGAATGTTACTTAAAACATCCAAAGGACCACCTTGTACTTCCTGTGCTTCGTAATACTTCTCTACAAACTTACTAAACAGTTCATATTCAGAAGAAATAAATTCTGGAAGTTGTGATTCAATTAGAGTAGAAATTCTTTTAGTCTTTACAGAAGGCATTTACTTTACTCTTTGTATGCAGTGAACGATGAATTGGCAACGTCAACGTCAAGGTATACCTCACGGAGTGCCTTGATATCATTAAGAAGTGGTTTTACTCTAACAGAAATGCGGTTGTCGAAAAATGATCCTTTTATGATAGTAAGAGCATACATAATCAACTCTCCTTTTTCATAATCAATATCTCCAACATTACTGTCTAGAACAACTTTTTCGCCTGTTACGCTATCTATTCTATATAGGACAATTTTGCCATCCCTATCTTCCAAATATACATCAAATGTAGGGTATTCTGTTACCCTAAAACCAGTTGACGACAGAGTAGGTTCTTCACAATCTTTATCGAAAGCATTCTGGAAACATACTTCATAATAGAAAGTGGAATTGAGACTAGGATAAAAATCCTTTCTCATAGTTACTTCTGTTAAATTTGAGTTGATTGATGGATCTGCGTCATCAATAACACTAACTAATTTACTGAATCTAAACTTACCATTAAATTTTTCAATATCTGAAGTATCGAGATATGACTGCACAGAATTAATTGTCTTATCTCTAATCTGTGCTGGTTTTAAATCTGTTGCCTCGCCACTATAATAAACCTTAGAAGTCAACTCAACAAATAAAATTGATGGATCTACAATAACTGGTCTAACAGAAGCAACCATATACTTCTTTAGATCTTCGATAATTTCTTGTTTTGTTAATGATGTGAGGAAAGATGCATCTTTTGGTTTTAATACAATAAAAACTTTACCATACTCTGGTGGATCTTGGTCTTCGCCACCAAAAATAATAATATCACTTACTGATGGATATACTTTACGAATGATAGCAGAATAATCTTGAGCAGTTACAGCACGATCCTGTGTGCCATACATTTTTGGAGCATTTCTCTTGATGTTCTTAATAGACTCTTTATCTTCTCCACCGGAAGAAGCATTTACATTAGTAATGGCAGTACTAAAAGAGTTTGGAGATACACCATTTGGATTTTCAATAACACCAGAAAACACAAATGTCCTAACACCGTTAGACTCTGGTCCTGATGTTGTAAGGTAAGATACTTCTACTCTAGATCCATTATCAACTTTTTTGCCTAAAACACCATCGCCTAATAAAATTTCGTACCTATCATCTTCGATCTCTTCAATGAAGAAAACTTTTGATGTAGAATCAACGTTTAAGATGTTATCAGCAACTAGATACGATTCGTTAAAATTGCCACCAGAAGGATATACTTTTACTTTAATAGTATTGGTATCGATGTTTGGGTTGTCAAGAACAAACCTTTGAGATGTTAATGATGTGTTAACAGTAAACGTATTGAGAATTTGTGTTCCTTCTCTAATCTCAACATTATCAAATGTTGCAACGTTGTTAACTACTTGTCCTGTTACATCCTCTAATGTGATGTATTGATAAATGTTGTTGTCAAACGAACTGATAAACCCTGTTCCTTTCTTCAGTAGGAGTTCAGTATCAGTTGTTGGTGACCCATAAGTTATATTGAAAGAAACATAGGCAGTAGGAGAGGTGATACCTTTGGGTCTGTATCCTAATTGCTTCGCAATCGCTACTACGTTGTCTCTTAAGGTGGCAGAATCAATGAATAGTTCATTGACTACCAGATTAGCATTAAACGCCGTATAATAGGTATTATAGGCAAGTGTATCAATTAATGTTGAAAGGACCGATCCATCAAAATCATAGTCAGTAAAATCTGACTGTGCTCTGATATATTCTTTCAGAGCAACTTTGATATCTTCAAAGTCTAAATTAGCAACCTGAGTATATGGCATTATCGTGTGCGCTCTAAGAAGAATTCTACTGCTACTGGTGTATCGTCTCTACCTACAATAGTATAAGATAATTCAACTTCGTATCCATTACTCATATCATCTGGTATACAGTTGATAGTATTAACACGAATTCGTGGTTCGTAACGATTCAATACATCTGCAATTTCTGATCTGAGAATACCAGCACTACCATAATCTAATGGTTCAAATAATATATTTTGAATATCACAACCTAATTCCGGTTGAAATGGTCTTTCTCCCTTCCTAGTAAGAAGTAAGGCAGTAATCGATTGAACGATAGCTGCCTTATCTTTTACCGTTACTAAATCATCACTTACAGGATGCTTCTTAAAGGTAATGCTCAGATCTTTAAATGTCTGAAAGGTCGGCATCTAGACACAGCAGTAGAATGTTACTATTTATCACTTACCAACGAATCCATCCGCCCATTCCTGAGAATCAAAGATCTCTTCATTCTTTGCTTTGTTGCGATTACGTTTCGCTGACATGTTCAGATACTTATCACTATCAGTCTCGGTGATGAGTGTCATGCCTTCATTAACAAAGTCTTCACCTTTGTCAACTGATCCGTCTAAACGATTAGGGTGTCCCATTTTGTTTCTCCTGTTGTGTTTGCCAAAAATAATCATCGGTGTCTCCAAGGCGTCCCCAGTCGATTCCTGCCTCTACTTGGTATTCTATAGTAGATACTTTAAAGTCAGGGAACTTGGGTTCCTCGGGGGTAATAGAGAGGTCATACAGACGCATCCTGTTATTAGGATACAATGCATACTGACCATTGTTCAATGCAATGCAATTATGTGATTTGTGCTCTTGCGGCACTTCACTTACATTATTATCTATTACATCCGGATTTGCATGGTAGTTATCAAGTGTAAACAAGTATTGCCCTCTCATAAGACCATGATCTCTAGTAAAGACCTCACAGTCCATTGATGAGACAAATCCTTTGTTCATACATGCAACACCATAATCCATACAATTCCAGAATTGTAGGTTCTCCAAACTCATGTCTGTGACTGGAGTTTCAGGGGACCGTACAAATGCACTAATAGGAAGTTTGTCATACATTGCACCATATTCTGGCAAGTATGTCTCAAAGTAAAAAGCACGCCCAGGTATGCTTTTAGCAGCAACCCAGACACCCTCAACAAACTCCCCATGCCCATCTTGATGATCTCGTAAGTACTCCCTACGAACCCATACTTTCTCAGCAGGAAGATTGCAAATTAAATTCATCCTCTACCTTGTCCTCTATAACGCTTCTTAGCATTGTTACGTGATGTAGCAGTATACTTGGTGTGCTTACCACGTCCTTGACGAGTACGCTTCGGACGAGACTCAATTGTGTCTGCTCCTGATAGTCCAACTCTGCTTTTTGCCATAGTTAAATCGGTGTTTGTGATTCAGTTTCTATTGTAGGATACTTAAAGTATGCTGTCAAGCATATCGGCGCATCCGTTTCGGCGTAGTTGTCTACCCTGCTATGACCTTTGCATACCCTGTGCTAATACTACCCAAATCAGCACTATCACCTACTCTCGCAATCCCTTTACCACCTACTAAAACTCTCCCAGATCCAGCATTAATAACTTGACCAGGATGTGGAACACATGGTGGTGCTGGTGGAGGACTGGGATTCGTGATTGTGTGCGCCTGTAAGGGGTCTCCTACTACTGCAACGGGGAATCCACCCACTATGACCGTTGCAGTCCCTCCTAGGATCTGTACAGTCGTATCACAACCATGCCCAGTTGTTACACTATCGGTGCCCTTTCTTGCTACTGCTCCCATTACATTGTCCTCGCAACATGTAGTAAATCTTTCTTAATACCTTCTATATTATTATGAAGATAATCTAATGTCTCTGAGAGACTCTCGTAATCAGATTCCGTGGGACGACGATACATCAATTGTGGTCGCTCCAGCTGCGATATCCGTTGGTCCAGGCTCGTCAACCTCTCGGACAGCTTCAGGAGTTGACTCTCCAACTTCTGCTGCTGCTGTAACAACTCTTCCATCGTTTTGATCTCCTCGGTTGAATGCTTCAGATGCCCTCGACTCAAATGCGTCACAGAATGCATCGAAATTATTTAATATACTATCGAAATTTTTAAACTCGTCTTTTTCAGGCATTTTTTTGCTGGGAAATTTTTTTGGGTTTCAAGGTTTTCAAAAAACCATTTTCAAAAATATTTAGTGCTCGTCTGGATACTTTTGTAGGTTAGGAGGGACCCATGGATTTTCGCTTGGCGCAACCGCTAAGGGGCATAGGGGGGCATATAACAGTCCCCCCACCCTGTCCCTCATGCGAGAGCGAACCTGTTGACCCACTGCCCTGCGCTCTGCTTCAGATCAACCAAGAGGCGCAGCATATCACGGCGTCTCACCTGGTGGTTGCTGTAGTGACCCGAATGCCAGAAGATCATGCATTGACGGGTGACAGGGTAGAGGTTGATCTGAAAGGTTGCTGTGCTGTCAGTGTGGAGGATGATGACTGGGTTGAGCATTGCCATGTGGTTGTGTTCTCTTGTATATTGTACCATAGAAGGGGCGACCCCTTACAACTCCTGCAGCATCTCCTCCATCTCAGCGGTGTCGATGTTGATGTCGCTGTACTTCACACCGTCGCCTGTCTCTGTGATGCCGTTGACCATGAGCAGGTCGATGCAGTTCTGCCATGAGTAGGCACGACGGGCGATGCTGTAGAGAAACTCATCATTGCCCAACCAGAGGGAAGCGTTCCAAGTCTCGTAGTTTGCCCAACCGTTCATGTGTGTCCTGTGTGGTGTACTTCTGAATTGTAGTCGATTTGGGGGCGCTGCCTATGCCAACAGTGCCAGCTCTTGGGTTGTCACACTGGAGATGTCCTCTCCTTCATAGACCCTCACCCATGGGATGGGTTGACCAGAGGTCAGACGCCAGATCATCTGATCACCCTCGCGCTCCTGCTGTCTGATCGCTGCGATACGGTAGGCACCGCTGATCGTTGGCGTGTAGTCTGCACCGTGCTCATCAAAGGTGCCGAATGAAGTGGGTTGGACTGCGAACATGATTTTGTTTGTTTGTTTATTGAACTTAGTCTACAGGGTCAGCGTCTAGTGTCTGTCGCTGATGTTCCAGTTAGTGAATTGGTCGGGTTGGATGCGACCTGCTCTCACTGCCTGCCTGTACTCATGCTCTGCCTGCTGTTGGCGTTGGATTTTCTCCATGACTGTTTGCATGAGAGGGGAGGGGTTCTCATTGTGGAGAAAGAAACCGGTTCGTGTCATTGCTTTGTTTTCCATGCTGTTAGTATAGACCCTAGAACGTTGATCGTGAGGTGTGACCATGACACTTTGGAAACTGACCTTTCTCCTATGGAAGGGAGATAGGGCATGGAATAATGCGACATGAGGTGCTAGTATGGGCGAACTAGTGGTCAGCCGCCCTGAGTATCATTTAGTGATGAAGCGATTAGTGTTAATTAATCGCTTCATTCTGTTGCCCTTAGGCAAACACATAACCAGAGCAGAAGTTCACAGTCTTGTAGACATTTTTGCCGTTCACAGCACCAGTGAACTGGCGAACATACCACGCAAAGTCTTTTTGAAACACACCCTCACCAACAATGCAGAACTCAGAGCAAAGTGCATTCAAACGTGACTTAGTTGTGACTGACTGCCAACCGCCATCAAATAGGGTCAGTGAGGTGTCATCAACCATCGCAATCTTGTTGCCGTGGAGATACACAGTAGAAACGCCCATGTTTGTAACAACTTGGGTGTTACCTGATGACCAGTTCTTGTCTGCCTTGATAGCAGCGATCATTTGGGATTCGATCTTACGCATGAGAGTCGTTGGTTGTTTGACTTGAATGAACAATAGAATGGATGAGGGGCGTTGTATACCCCTCTTGTGACACTAGTCAGATTGGTTGGATTGGTCCACGTCTAGCATGATTTCCATGGCAAGATCACACAGGTCATCGTCTGCCTCGAATGGGCAGATCTGTGAGTCTACGAAATCCATCACCATGTCAAAGTCTGCCTCAGGGTTGCTGATACAGAAACCACGGATGCCAGCGGCGATGTGGTGCAATTCGAGAGCAGTCATTTTGTCGTTCATGTGTCTACAATACAGGATGATGGGGCAGAATGGGGTCAGAGACCATTAAGAAAATCTGCCATTGCCTCTTGATACTCCTCAAAGGTAGCGAAGCGATCCTTGAAACGGTCAGGCACCTCACCCGTGCTAGGTTGTGCTTTAGGCAGGTCGCGACCCTTGGAGAGGATCTGCTGTTCGTAGGGGTTGTTTGTCATGTGTATACAATACAGGATCTGAGGCAGAAATCAAGCGATAGTGGACGGTTTGAGAATTGGAGCGAAGCGGCTGACCTGGATAACATTTAGTGGACCTCATCTAGCAGCAGTTTGTGACATCTATCTGCCTCTTCTAATGTATCATCATCTAGTTCATCAAATTCGACATACTCGTAAGCACCACGGTTTGATTCAACATTGCCATCAGATAGCAACGGGTGATACATAAGAATTCTCTGGTGATTACCATCCAATGTGTACACTAACTCGTTTGCCTTTGAATAGATGAAAACCATGAAAAAATCCCGAACATGTATACAATACACGATCGGGATGGAAAATCAAGGACTAGTATGCCAGTTCAATAAGTGTCCTCATACTCATTGATTTCTCGTTTAAACTTTGATACCTTCTTTTTAGATGAACGTTTGACGTTTTTCACATCATATCCAAAGTCTTCAAAGTCATCGATAAATTGTTGCTTTGGATTGTCAGATTGATTGGATCTTTTACTCATTGTCTTGTTTGAATTGTTAACTCAATTGAATGCAAGATTATTTAGATTCAACAATCAAACCCTCTTTGATTTGATTGTGAAGAAACTTACCAACTGATCCTCCAGTCTTTAATTCAATCGATATCAGTTCTTTACACAAAGTATCTTCAAATACTTGTGTATTATCACAGTTAAATGTATATTCTTTGTCTTTATTACTATTATAGGTAATAATAACACTATTATCAGTGATATTAATAGAATTAATTGCTGTACTGATCAAATTGTCGTACATCTTAGTCATTTGGAGTTAAATAATGCGATTTAAGAAAGGAAAAAAAGAAAAAAACTTAAAAAACGAACTTTCTCAGTTTCTTAAGTTTTTAAAAAAGTCGTTTTTTTGACTTTTTAAGATTTTGAGAAAACCTCTGAATCCATGAATCTATTATAACGTGCTTTTGAGGGTTTCTGAGGGGTCTGTGTGCCACTTGGAGGTCTGTCACATGCTTTGTTGACTTTCGAGTGGTAGTCTGCTAAGCCAACATCTCCAGCGCACCTTACCTATATTTTTTTAATGATTAATTAAGAGTTGGGTAGTATCCAATAGTATCATTAAAAACCCTTGCTATCACTGGTGCGCTTCTTAGTCTTATAGTCATGAATTATAACTGTTTGGTTAGTGATAGGAGTATTCCACCAATACTGTCTCAGTTGTTCATAATCATCAAATCTTTTGTTGTTGATAGTGTAGTAATGTCTATCGTAAGGTTTATCTGATGTTGATGTAAACCAGGTATTGTTAGTTGTTGTTGGTGTCATACTCTTTCTTTGTTTTGAAGTATAGTTTGTAGTAGGGTTTCTTCATTTGATCAAGAGTATGCATATCTTGTTCAAACCCCATCCATTTACATAATTGGTATGATCCTTCGAGTTCAGAGATGAGACGTAGTATGTTAGCAGGATGACGTTCTAGACCATTAAACTGATACTTTGCCAGTGTATTGGTAGCATTTGTATTTGGGTTTGTATCTGTCAATGTACTTTTGTGCGTGATGTGTACAAGTAAACCAACAACGTTTGTTATCAGTTAGATCATGTAGGAAGATAGGGAATGAATTTAGGTGTGGGAATAGATCAAGTTTGCGAGAGTTTAATACTATCAGTGTATTGTCTGATTGCTTCTTCTTTCGCTTCGTACCAGTTGTTAGGTTCTTTGTATTCTGAGATAGTGATTGCATCGTCTTTGATTTGCCAGACGATTTCTGTACCTTCTTTCCACCCGAGTTCTTGACAGAGTTCTTCTGGGAGTTCGATGAATTGTTCTTCCGAGTCATCAAATTGTTGGATAGTAGTAATAAATTTAGTCATTTTGATCTATGATAGTATACCAACGAATTCGTCGATCATGTTGTTTTATTGATTGAATAATGAACCATTCACTGGCGGTTGAATTAATAGTATGAGTAGTGCAACCGCCATCAAGGTATTCAATTGTCACAACATATCGATGTCTCATTCAATGTAACCGTTCTGTTCTAGGTATTTACGTGTCAAAGGAGTTGGTTCATATACTTCCCACATATTACCACCAGCACATGCTGCTAAGGCATTCATTGTCATGTTTTCAGTACGACCTGCCCAACCTGCTTCTGCTTCCCATGGTAATGCTGACTTAGGATATGTACGCTCTGCTAATACACGCCAGATCATAGGAACTTCATCCTCTGGCATAATAATAGCAATGAGTGAGTTATCAATAGTACCTGCCATACAATCTTGTGCAGCGTGCCATCCTTCATGACGCATTACCATCATAAGAGTACCTGGTTTACCCATGTAATCCTTATTCAGGAAGAAGTTGTTGCTCACAGTGTGATAAACACCACGATGACCTGATGGGAAATACTTTGAATCAGCAAGGAATACATTCACTCCGACTTGATTGAGTGAGTGCAACATATTATGAAACTCACCTGTCACACTGGTGAATTCTGCAGTGTTAGGATACTTAGATGAGATATCAAGCATTGAGTATACTTTTTCGACACCATCAGTACACTCACCTAGTAGCATACAACCAAGAGAATCCATGGTATTGTATCCTTGGGTGATCTTACTATCATCAGCAAATGCTGGTGTAGCGAGAGTTAATGCTGCTGCTAACAGTACATTACGTAGTTTCATTTTGTTCACCTTGTGCTTTGATTTGTTCGAGTAGTTGTTCAGAGTCAGCATAACGTTGTTCATTACATGCTATCATGTATTGTACGATAAGACTACGCATCTCATCTGAAATAGGATCATCCATTAGTTTCAGGGAGTGAGAGATACAGGTTCAAGAGTTCATCCTCATTATAGAATGCTGTCTCTTCTTTCTCCATGTTATCAGGGTCCATCCATTCAAAGAACTCATCAGCAAGTGCTAATGCTTCATCGATGTTATCGTTTGCCATGTGATAGCGGAAACGCTCCACACACCAGTCATAGATGTCATCACGTTGTTGTGAGAGACGATCAACAGTTGCGGAGTCGTCAGTAATGTTGTAGTTGCTCATGATTTGGTAGCGAAGAGGATGTTGGCGAGGTGATCGTATTGAATGAATTCTACATCACTGGGGAGTAGAGATGCGGCAGCAGCAGCAAAATCGTTAGGAAACTTCTTGAATAAGCGCCAATACTTTTGAACACCATCATAGTCTAGATCTTCACGCGGAAGAACACGGATCTCATAATCACCACGAGTGTAACGATTAGGATACGGTTGGATGTACTCTTTAATGTGATCTGCTAGCATGTTCATTTGACAAAGACCTCGTTGAGTTTGGTGTGTTCTTCAGTTAGTTTAGCAATTTGTTGCATGTGATATGCTACGTGAGCAAGATATTCCTGCTCTTCCTCATCTACTTCATCATAAGCAATGTCATAGCAGTCATCAATGTCAACAGTGTTATCATCATAACACGTCATGCCATACATGGTATCCGTAGAAGAATCCATCGCATAGGCATTACCAGCAGCAACGAGATAGAACATGGGAGTGGAAGCAGTGTGAATTTAGTATACTATGTATTGGATGGAGTGTCAAGCACCCTGATAGTATGCATTCTTGTACAGATAACCACCAGACCAATCACAGTTCTCAAGCACAAACTCGCGCTCACGGATGACACGAAGATCAAAACGTGGTTCTTTCACTGGTGCTTTGAATGATGCTGCTTTGTGCAGTTCACCAGTCTTGATGTTCACGAAGCAATGTACGCTACGATTGCCACCATCAGTCTCCATGATGATCTTGTGATACTTACGACCACTCTCAATGGTGAACTTATACAGACATTCACCACTCTCAATAGAAGCAAGACGCTTTGCTTTGTATTCAGGTTCAGTATGGTTGAAGAAGTTAGCACGGCGGATGCTATCTTGCTTGAAGTCTTGCTCTAGTGCTTCACAGAGCATCAGGCAATACTCACGTACCTTGAGTTGGATGTCGTTGCGAGCATCCTGGGTGGCAGCGTAGTCAGCGAAGGTGGCAGTCATGGTGTTTGTGTCGATGTGAATAGTATAGGGCAGATTATGCCTTGCGGATCTCGCCACCGACCACTACGTCAGCTGGCACACGAGAGACAGTGTAGCGACGGATCTGCTGTGAGAATGGACGCCATGCCTCAACAGTCTCGTTAACGATGCGATTGTGCTGACGATCCATGCCCTTAGCAGTGGTACACTTGCCTTCCTTGCGGAAGTACACGATAGGGTGCTGGGGAGCGTCAACAGTGTCGATCTCGATCTTGTAGAAGGAGTGCTTGACGACTGTGGTGGTCATGTGGTGTGTCCCTTGCTGATGAATATAGTATAGGGCATTTGGATGCCCTGTGTTGGTTCAGTGGACAGTTCACGAGGTGGTCAGTCGAGACATGCTGATCATGAATAGGAACACTACCATGATCACCACATCCCATGACTTTGTTCTGATGAAGTATGGGATGCTAATCAAATCAGCAACACAATTCAACATCACACCAGCAATCACATTAACATGAAGAATAACAAAATAGGCAGTGATGACACCAACGCTGCCTACAACTCTTGCTTTACTATCGAGTTTCATTCATAGTAGATCCAATGCTTCTGGTGATAGTTCATCACTAGCACTCTGACGCCAGTTCTTATTCACCTTGTCAATGTCTTCTACTAGATCCCATGCGGGAATAGCATCATCGATGTTCTCCAGAATCCAACGGTCGAGCATTACTTCAGAAATAGACATGATTAGTCAGTTGATACGAATGATTTGAGTAGTGGCATAGCAGAGTATGCCGTAGTGTTGCTTACGTCTACAGTTTTACCTGGACGTTTGTGGTTAATTGGGGCAATGTAACATTGCTTTTTTGTGTTGTAGAATCCCCAGATCGATCGGACAGGCTCATTAGTGTAACTAAACCGAGCGTGATTCCTAATCCAAATGCCAACGACGTTGGACTTATGTTCATGAATCTCATAAGCGAAACCTTCTGGTGGTTGATGAGGAAAATCAGATGGTAGTGTCAAGTGCAAGTTGTTCAAATTCAAGGTGATCGCAGCATGAATCATCATCATGCAAGTCAATCATATCAGTGTCAACATGACTGAAGAGTTTGTCAAAGAGATCATTTACGAACTGTTTGTTGCTGGATTGTTGAGTCATAATAGTTCATCATTTTGGTGTCGCGATCTGCTAAGAATAGCAGATAGCAGGTGAGAGCGACAAAGGCAAAGATGCCGCTCAAGAGATACTGAGTGATTTTCATTAGATCAACCTACTGCCATCGGCATGTACTCAGAGCGTGGCATCTGTGACATATTGTATCCACTAACTGTAGCACCGTTAGCAATACGTGTCTCCCACTCATTACGTGCGGTAAGCATAGTTACAGTGCTGTAGGACTTGAGACCGTTAGCATTCCAAGTGACGCGCTTCTGGAAACGCTTGACGCCCTCGTCAGCGATGAATGCTTCAGGGAAGAAGTCAACTGTACAGACGTTGTTTGTGAGTTGCATGGGGTGTGTTCCTTTGACTCTCTTAATATACATGGTTATGGGGTGCTGTGCGCGTTTTGTAGACAGTTCGCTAACTGGTCGTATGTGGCACCATCATCGACGTTGTTCTGCATAGCATGGATTTTGGTGGTGCCTAGATTGCATCCCATCATCATATCCATCAAGAATAGGATCTGAGAGGTCGTTAGAGGCACATCTATAGTCCGGTCAGTCATAAGTGGTTCAAGACGCTTGTGGGCGATCGTGGAGGGGTCTCTGATAGTCTATCAGCATAGAACCGATTAAGCAACCACCTGACTTCCATGAAACTGATCCGTTTTCTGTACTTACCTGATGCCATGGGAGACTTGAAACTAGTAAGGAAAAAATCCATAGTCTCATCTCTCCACTGGTCTATCAGGGCATTGATTGCAGGTAGATCTGCCTCTTTTACTATTGTTGACTCGATCGGGAAGTGATTTCTATTAGTATTCTTACACTCACCAGCACTATTCACCAGTGATGGTACATCATTGTCCTGTAACATACGGAGATGAATGTTATTCTGTGTATTTGTGTCAATTCCGTTGACGAGGATGGGTGCCAGGTCCCGTGGGTTGAAGCGCACATGAAAATCAGTTTTTGTTGGTGTGTTGTCAGATGTGAGCATAATCTCCTCACCATTGACAAATGTGCGCGTGTGTTCTACTCTATGCGGAACAAAATATGCAACACCTGCGGGTGCATCAGTGTCTGTGAATAGTTGCATGTCAAACTTATCCCATGCATACAATCTATCCTTGAATAATCTTTGGTTCCAGAATGTACTGGGTACGATTGCAGCGACATACTCACAGTTATCCAGCATTAGTTGTAGTGCATCAAGGTACATGTCCTCATGTATTAGTTGCACTGGTAGTTTCTTACGCGATACTACTGTCTTCGCAAGGTATGGTGGGTTAGTGATACACACTCTGTACCCAGTAGGAAACTGTTCAAATGTATTTCTATACTCTACATCAGGGTGATTGGGTTCAATATCATATCCATGCCACTCTGCATTTACATACGAAAAAAGGTGCCCCGCACCTGCAAATGGTTCCAAGATTGTAGTCTTGGGAACCATCTGATACCAGGAGCGAAATGCACCAGAGTTGTTAAATGGGTCAGTCGTTGTATAATACTGACCCAGAAGTTGCTTACTCATTCAATATTATTCAGCAGTTCAATAACGGATTGGTTGCTATTCATCATAGCATATTCTTTTTGCCATGTCGAGTAATATGCACTCCAGGTATTAGGTACATTTTTGTGCCTAACGTCTGACACATACTTGTCAATCATGAGCAAGATAAAACCTTGCATCCTGGTAGACTCTTCCCCACGGTTAAGAATACCAGAACCAATGTATTGAGACTTATCTCTCTTACCCTTTGTGTGCCAATGTTCAAGAAAAATGGTATCACATTCATATGGTGATTGACTCTTATTGATTGCATCCTTAGATACATTTACGGTCCAATCACGAAGTCGTTCGAGTGATTTTTCATTATCACGATGCTTGAACCAAGACATCAACACACATGCCAAAATAGGACTAGAAATGTTGACATTAGTACCAAGATTATCAAGAACTTCATCTTGAAACCACATTGCAGCAGGATAAACTTCCTCTACAATTTTACATGCTTCAGAAAGTGTTGATTGTGCTCCGCGAGTCCAAACAGTTGGATTGATACCAGCAGCAGCATATTCCCATGGTTGAACCATCAACAACTGAGGTGCAAATAAACTTAAACCGCGAGGCAAAAGCATGGCACGAGCAGCACCAAAGATACGATCATTTGCTTTCTTAACATCATCTGGACTGTTAAACCAGTTAAAAACTTTAAGCATCTCTTCATAAGAACTAACCATAATGGTTTTCTTATTCAATACTTCAGGTTTAGGATTTGTGGGGGTAGGATATTTTTGCCACCACAAACGACGAGTATGAGCATCAGCAAGAACTTCCGTGCCTTTCTTGAATACTAGGTTAGCAATAGTGGGGTGAGGAATATCACATGCACACTCACAAACAGGAATCTCAATATGATCAGGAGTCCGAACCTGCATCTTCTTATGATATTTTTTTTCTTCTACTCGTTTCTCTGTATGTCTTTGACCAGGGTGATCTAAGATTTTCATGTACTCCAACCATGACATTTTTGATCGGATGAATTCAGGTTGCCAGACTGTCATTGTAAAAAATAATAAGAGAGTTCAGTTAATACCAAGACGTTGTTGAAACTCAACGTGATCAACGACCCAAACTGTGTCAGAGTCGTAGTTAAACTTGAGGCGATCAAACTTGTTAGTCAGGTCAGTATCGATGAGGATGACATATACTTTGCCTTCCTCACCATACTGTTGTGCCCAATCAGCAAAGTGTGCTGCTTCATGAAACACGTTGTCCTGATGTCCACCTTCACCAAAACAAATCTTGGCAAAGATATATCCTTCGACATTGCCGTTGATCACACCATCGATAGACTTGAGGCACTCAAGTTTATCAAGACCAGACTCTTGGAACTCTGCTTTGTTCAACAGGCGTCCATCCTTTGTGGGACGGAGATCCTGGTTGTTCAAAGATTGTACGTAGATACCATAACCACTAGAGACACGGTTAATCTGATCAAGAACGTAAGATTCATCCTTTGAACCTTGACGTGAGGCAAGAATAGCAGTACCATGAGCAACTGCTAAAGCAAACTCATAGTCTGCTTTGCACTTCTCGTAGATATACTCACGACTGGTACGAAGGAGTTCAGCAAGACGATCAAGCGACTTGAAGTTAATCAATTGCTTAAGATCAGAGTCACTGATATTCTCTGTATGACAAATACCCTCAGCAAGAGCGATATTTGTCTCAAATTGGCGTGTGATACGAACTTTTGAAAGATCGGATTTGAACATTACAGTCATTGGAATGACGCCACCTACATGGGTGGGATTATAGAATGTGGAGTCTTTAGGGCGCTTCCTCTCCCATGAACCTAATATACACGAGTTTGGGGTCTGTGTCAACCCCCTAGTCCAGTTAGCGAAGTGGTGGACCCACGAACCAACCAACAATACTTTTCCTGATACCATATGTCACAGGTGTAACCCTATGAAGTAAATGACTTGGAAATACTATCAATGTACCGCGTTTTCTAGGAACCTGGAATATATTATATGGATTATCAACATCTGGGGAGTTTGGTATTGCTATCTCCAACACACCACCATCGTAATCATCATTTAGGACCAAGGAAAATGAAAGTTTCCTAACAAATACTTCACTACAGTTCTTTTGAATATCAACATGCCAGTTGTAATAATCATTTATACTATAGTGTGCGTACTGAAACTCATCATTGTCATAGCAACGAAGATCATAATTATATCCTTGCTTATTAACATCTGCTACATTGTTTAGACATAACTCTCCAATGTAATGAGATGAATGAATAAACTTGACCTTACTAGATCTCCAGTTGTTACCAATAGTATTATTGACAGTTGTTGCTTTCTTCCACTCTCCTATACTATCCAACTCAGTGATCATACTAGTTAATGTTAGGTTGTCAATCCGAAGTTGGCGTATAACAAAAGTGTCTAACATTAACTCTCACTAAAAATAGGGATAATATCAGTCTTAACGTGTTCTGTTTTGTTAATGTGCTGTTCCCACATGCTAGCATCATCCAAATTATAGAAGATCGCTTGCTGCTTTGCTTGCCCCTTCTTCTTGTTCTTCATCCACACAACTGCATACTTCATCCCAATACTCTCGAAAAACACATAAGGTTGACTGATAACGACCATGACGGCATGATGGGTCAGGTCGATCGATATAACAAATAGTGATATACCTATCACAAATAAAATCTACCCACCCTTTAGTGGCGTGATACTGAACCATCATACCACGAGTAAACTTCACTCGTCAACCTCATCAAATAGTTTACGATTTTTATTCTCTGGTTTAGGGAGACGGAACATCTCCTTCAGGTCATTTAGATCATTTAGTTGCTGTTGAATAGAATCAAGTCTCCTCTGTATTACATTGAAGTTATGATCATTGTTGCTCTGGATCGTCAACAAATTTTCAACTGTTTGTTTAAACTCTTCTTCGTTCATGTCAATAGCGATCGGGAATACGGTGGTCTAGATTGAGAGCAGTGTTGCCAGTCATGTAGTCTCTAAGAGACATAGCACGACAGTATGCTTTCTTATGATATTCTATCACATCATCGATGCCAGATAGCATCTCTTCATGCGTTTGTCGTGCTGATACTTTATCATCGTTGAGATAATCATCGATCGCATTTTGCATACGATCTTTGCGCTGTTTTGAATACTCATGTGCCCAGTTAATTTCAGTTGTCATTAAAGTCTTCGTTGCGACGTTTGTCAAGATACTCAATAATTTCATTGCGCCACTCTAACAACTCATGATAGCATTGCTGATCATGTGCGTCTTGACGTAGCTGATAGTCTGGTTTGAGAACGCTCTCATAAAAGATATAGAACGCATCTTTACGTTTCTCGTGTTTCGTGGTACTATTCCAATCCATGTAATACAAGCGTTATAGGGGACATTGTAGCATGATTACTCAATTTGATCAACCGATTCGATATCACAAACGGGAACTTCATGTTCCCCAGCGATAATGTACCAATGCATGATCTGTCCATGATACTCTGGATGAGCAGGATAGTCTGTAGTATACTCCCTCTTACCAACATACATCAGTTCACTCTTTGGAATGTTATTATCTCGTAACATTGCTTGGAGTTGCATGTGCTGCAACTCTATCTGATCAGGAACTTTCATGTGGTTCGATGGACGCTTTACTACCATAGCATAGGTGTCAACCCACTGTCAAGTCCTCAAACTCTTTCAAACGGCGTTGGTGGACATAAAAATCTTTGATCATTCCATCCACACCAATAATATACTCCAATTCAAATGTAGATTGACCCACACAAATTGATCTGATATAGTCTTTTTGCTCACTGGTGATGAGTTCCAGTCCACCCTCACGAGAGAGCATGTCAAGAATAGCATCAACAATATTTGTATTCTTAAGAGTCTTGTTCAAAAATAATTCATTATCATTATTAAATATTTCTGGATAATGAAATGCTAATTGATATTTGATGTCTGTATTATCTGGCAATATAGAAACTACACCCTTAACCATATCGTATCGAGTCTGAGTTAAAGTATTGAGTTTACTTAAAATCTCACTGTTGCTTACATTGAGTTCATACGTTTTATCATATACAGAGAGTTGTGTAGCAACTCCATTGGTATTATACGAAATGCCCATAACTGCTGCTTCGTAATGATCTAGATCACTAGTAATACTATCAATTTCAGTTCTACATTCTCTAATACTTTCATTGTCAGTTTCTTTAATGAAAGTATCCCAGACACTAGGATGACTGATAGTATTGAAACGAATAGCATTCTTACAATAAAATGATATAATCTCACCGTCTTTATGTTCTACATGCAAATATTTGTCGAAATAATAATTTGGATCAGTTGTATGTTTTTGCGTATAATTAAATAGTTTGTTGCATTTATCAATTACAGCAGAACTTAGTGCTGGCAAATAATTAGAGTCAACCAATGATGTAAACCTTCTAGGCATCATCTCAATTGTTGAGACATGTTCCTGTGTGTTTACATTATATTTTTCTACAATATCGAAGTCTTCGGAAAACATTATTCGTTAGTTGCTATGATTTGACCGCTAGAATTAGCAAGAGAATAAAAAATATAATTCTCTGGAGTAGATGTTGATGCCTGACTCTCTGGTAAATTTGACTCCAAAAAGTTCAACGTGTCAGTAATATCATCAACTTCAACAAAAACATGTTCTGATTGATTTAAACAAGTCCATATATCAAGTGGAAGAATGTCTTTATAAAGTTGCATTGATGCATTGATTGCATCAACATCAGAACTATTATTCCATCCTGTTGATCTTAGATACAAAATAGCTTTACCCTTTAAGGCAGCATATCGCTCAATAAAATTATCAAGATAAAATGTGTCGTAAGATGTGTTCATTTTAGTATTAGTTTCCAAGCAATAGTTACTCTCAATCCAGAAAATAATCTAGATGTTCCCTCTGCCATGTGTAGTATATTACCAGGGAAAAGAACAGCAGAGTTTGGTATAGGATTTTGATAATGTAATTCTTCTTTGTCAAGAAGAAATATAGTCTTCCCGCCCCAATCTGGTCTCCAGTTAGAATTTGCATAATATAATAGGGTTCTCCCGTTTGGTTCATACCAATCAACATGGAATTCTCCTTGAGTACCAAATGTATGCCCATTAGCATACACATCATACAAATCATAATCTTGTTGGGTTTTTTCCCTAATGATATTTAGAAGATAATCAGAAAAGTATGTGTCATCTAAAAGATCCATACGCCAAAATGGTATACCAAGAGAATTATTATTCTCATCTACATGTGATCCATGTCCATGTCTCCACCGTGGTTCATTTATTTTAGATGTGATTCTCTCTACTACATTAAAAGAAAAGAATTTGTTATACTGTATAATATCATTCATGTTTCAATCCAACATATGAATACATCTCTTCTACCACATTTTACCTCATTTACTCTGTGAAGTAAATTGCCGGGATATATTACTGCTTTACCTTTTGATAATTTAATACTACGTTCATTCTCTATCACCAACTCTCCTCCATCATAATCATCATTAAGAAAACAAGTCATACTATAATCTGGTCTCACACCACCACATGGATTAGCATCATAATGATTCTCATACATACCACCAACATCATACTTGACAAAATATATCTGTGATATTATTGACGCAGTGAATGGCAATTTGTTTGCTATTATATCACGACAATACATATTCAAATCTAAATTACCAGGTCCATCAAACACAGTTTGACAGACCTTATTAGCATCTAGATTACTTTTCTTACCATCTTCAAATGTTAGATATTTAAAGTATTGTGTGATATGTGATAACTGTTCATCATTTAGTAAATCAATCTCACATATCATAGTTCATTTTCATCAATAAAGAATCTATCCCAATCTACTTCAACATCCTCATTAATTTTCAATTCCTTCATCATATCTAAAATTTTCTGTGTCACTTTCTTAGTGGGAGCAATTCCTCTTTGTGCCAGATTAAACATGTTGACCTCTCTGTTCTTAAAGAAATCAGTTGATGCCTGAGAGTCATGCTTAACCCATTGATTAGCATCATCAGCGTCCATAAACGCAGGAGCATCTGTTACGCCATCGTCCAACTTTCCATCTACATATAGTTTCCTATATTTTGCTGGATCAATTGGAAATTTAAGATTGTATGTATACTTAAAATATTCCAATCCAGAGTTATTAAATTCTGCATTTGTTGGAGCAGGTGTAGAATTTTCTCTAACCCACTTTCTCCATTTAATCCATTCTTCTTTTTCGCCTTCGTAAGTATCTTCAATATCAGGAAGAATTCTCCAATCAGACAGAGTTAGCATCTCGCGCTTCTGCCTTTTTAGTTTATACATACGCTGCTCATAGAAAGCAACTTCTTTATCAACACCAGCAACTAAAGTATCAACTTTGAGGTTTTTAACCTCAACTACAACTGCAAAGAATGTTTTAACTAATTCATATAATTCTTTTGCCTGTTCACCTGTAGCACCGGTAAAGGAATATGTTTTCAAGTAATTGCTTTCAGTAGCAAAATCATACTTTACTCTTTTTCTTTGGCAGAAATATGTTCCATCACTAAAATATTGAAAGAACTCAAGTAAATCTTTATCACTATGCCAAAATTCATCAACTGATGTGTTTAAGAATTTTTCCTTAATTTCAGCATCCATCTTAAATCGCTTACCATTATACTCGGTAGGCAGCAAAGTAAATCCCGAATCAGAATTTCCACCTTCTAGTATGGTATCGTTTGCGAAATCAACTTGAATAAGAGCTATTTTTTGTTCCATGGGTCGTTAATTACGTTTAATGTACCATCCTGTCAAAATATATTTATCTTCAGTCAAGACAGTATTACCTTTATGTGTATGTGTATATCCTGCAGGCCAAATAACTACTGTGCCTGCTGTTGGTCTAATTCTTCTTCTTTGATACATAAATTCTGTTTCTGCTTCACCCTCTGGCATATCATTTAGATATATCATCCATACTATTTCTCGCATAGCATGTGCTTCATCAGAGTTTTCATAATGCCAAAGATGATATCCACCGCCAGGAGGTGTTTTTTGTATTTTAATGTCAGAAGAAATTAAACTAGTTTTAGTTAGTGATTGATATTGTGAGATGTAGTGTAATACACAAGATCTTAATATCGAATTAATCTTAAGCACCAAATCTCTATTAGCATAATTTAATATAAATGCCATGTCTTTGCGATTCATTTCACCGCCATATATATCAGCTGATTTATAAACACGATCAGCACTATCTACTTGAGATAAATCTAGACTAGGATTAATGACACATGCTTGCTCAATAGTATTGTCAGTGAACTCACGTAGTTCATCACACACTGGACGGGGCATAAAGTTTGGCCAAACACCAATAAAATCATCAAATTCAACTTTAGTTATTTTAGGGTCAAGCATTAATTCATGCGGTCTATAATCAGGTAATTTCATTCTAATATGCTTTAATGATATATTTAGTCTTGTGGAATGGGTTGAGAATTGGAACTTGAATCTGTGGTGTCATTGAGACACTAGGAGTTGGTTTGGCAAAACTACTATTCCATTTAAATGTCGCATCTGTCATGTCCATAAAAATATCTGCTTGTGTAAATACCAGATTAAGTTGAGTCACACCATTTCCTAGTCCACTTGTAATGGTGCCAGCACCACCACTATTACCGGAACTAAAATCAACCTGAGCATTCTGAACAACATCTTGTGTGAGGAAGTGAGAATGTGCATTTGTAAATCCACTGGTGGGAATATATTGCTCAATTGTAAATCTAGTTGTCTCAGTATCAACAACAGCAGCTACTGGGTTTGGTTCTCCGCCACCAGTAGATTGTAAAGATGCCCCAGATAAACCACTAACAGGAGATATCCACCAAGTCATAAAGTCAACTGTTGCTTGAGCGTCATCATTTTCATCACCAAAATCAGATTGACCAGTGGCTCCACTTGGAACATCCACATTAACTTCCCAATTAGTTGGTAAATTAGCAGCTGCCCAGTCTTTCAAATTGAAACCATTGCCGTAATACAATTTCATTTCATTTTCAAAAATTCCAAGACTACCAATGAAATCTGCCCATTTACCAGCAATATCATCAGAACTACCAACTTGATTTCTATAACTATTTTTCCCAGTTTGACCACCAAACATACCCCTACCAGCAGGAGGACCCCATTTAATTAATGGATCTCCTCCATCACTATCAGGAATAGCACCAACATATGCATGATCATGTAAAGGAACATTTACTACAACATTTTCTAATGGACCAATTATACCACTAACTTGACCGGTAATAGAAAATAAAACATCATCAGTAACTGTTTCAAGACCAGATATTCTCACTGTACCTAGAGTAAAAAATTCACTGTTTACTCCACTAGTTCCAGTTCCCTGAATTTGTTCTAGTGGTTGTGTACCTAAAACGTCTACTTTATCAAAGTACCAATATCCACCTTCAGCACCAACGTTAAGAATAGATCCACCACTATCAATTGGTAATGCAGCAGAATTGCCTCTACTAGCATCAACTTGACCAGTTCCACATAATCTTCTATTTCTATAGTCAGGAATATTAAAACTGGATCCAGATCCACCATAAGTATATCCAATTATATCAAATAAAATAAAATATTGAGTGGTACTTAAACTCTGCCCTTCACATTTAATGAATCCTGGATATCTAGAATTCAAATCTCCATCCAGATCTCCATATTCAACGATAGAATTTTCTTTAAGGATAGGTAATACAGTGCCAATAGGATAACCATCAAATTTTTCTACTTTCTTACTATACCAAACACCTAAATTATCTGGTGGTAAAGGTGCTGAGGCATAACTTGTCACTGTCCAAGTAAAAGGATTGTTTAAAGAACCTGTTCCCACTGTAACTACAGTAGGTTGCGATGTATTAAGGTTTGTTGGTACTAATGATGTTATAGCGAATGATGTATTTACATTAGGATCAAAAGTTCTGGGACCAGCAACAGGAATATCAGAATCAATAGAAATTAAAGATCCATTTGTAGCATTGATAGTAATCGGTATATTAATACCACTTACTGTGACTTGAGAACTAGTCACATATGTGTTTGGAACTTGATTGGTTAAATCAAGCGGGGGAGTAAATATTGCATCACTGTCTGGTCCACTACCAGTTATAACCGTCCATGTAGATATAGTACGTTCTCCCACCTTAATTTGTAAAGTGTTAGGAGTATTAAATGAAGCACTAGATTGTAGATAAATTGTTAACTTATCACCATTTTGCACGGATGTTGGGAATACTCCAATAGATCCACTATTAACTCTCACACGAACTAAACTAGAATCTGTAGAAACTACTTCAACTGGTACAGATAAACCAGCTGTTAATCCAGTGATACCAGCAGACGGTTGCTGATCTGATCCAATCAATGTACTAGTTAACTGACCAGTTTTATCTTGGAATGAAAAATTGCCTGGTGTATCATCATCAGCAACACCAGTAGTGACTGTCCATGACGATCCGTTTGCAGTATCAGCAATTGACAAATCTGTAAATACAGGTGTCAAGTTAGCAGTAGAACTTGGAATTCTTAATTGTAGGTAATCTCCATTAGATACAGTTCCACTAGTGGACCAAGAGGCACCAAGTAATACATCAAATCCATTAACATTAGTGCTAGTATTACCAGATACGGATAAAGCATATTCACCTGTGCCACTAACACTAATAGGAGCATCTTCATTTAACCCCTGTACCGTCAAAACCTCACTATAGATCATTGTGTCTGGTTCTACCGGATCCAAATCAGTAAAATTTGGAAATGGTACAGCAAAATTACCTGGAACAGCTTCATTTTGCACTTCCCATACTTCAGTTGCTGTTCCAATTTCAAGAACAACCCTCATAATTTGAGTGTAAAAAGTAGAAGTTCTTCCTCTTACCTGTATCCTTGCACCATTCTCAACTGTTACTGCAGTAGTATTATCAATCCAACCAGTATCCCAAGTCCCATTGCCATCGTAATCAATACGCATCGCAACATAATCAGTAACAGGAGATCCTCCAGGAATAGGAACATTAGATGAAATACCTACAGCTGCCTGTGTAGTTGGTGTTAATCCACTAACAACAACAATTGATTCTCCAGGTCTACTACCATCAGCGAATGTATACAAAGTATCAATGTCGGCATCCTCAAATCCCTGCATGGGATATGGATCAGGAGTAAAATCCTCCTTGATCGTAGTAATCAACCAATATTGAAGTAAATCACCAATCAGAAGAGTAACTGTTTGAGTTGTATCCCAAGAAGAAGGTGCCTTAAATTTAAACTGAACGTAATCGCCTTCGGACACGTAAAGTGGTTCATCATTTGGTGCAAATGAAAATGTCATTCCTCTTACATTGTATCCCAGTGTTAGTATTTATCTATGATGTTATAGTTGACGAACATCTTTATAATCATTCTCTTGATTTTTGTCAACTTGAATGGGATAATTTGCTTTAATTTCAATATCAACATCAATATCATCAATCAAAATCAACTCAGACAAAATATCTCCTTCTGGACTGAAGACTGGTTCTTGAGATTTAAATAAATCGTCTGTCTCAGGAATAGATAAATTATCTGGTGTTTGATCAATATTTACTGCAGTAGTTTTAATATCATTAGCAGTTCCACCTTCGCCAACAACATCAATAGAAAAACTAATTTGAGAAGGACCAAAATTATTCCAAGGAACGGTTATCGGAACAGTTCCATCTGCTTTAGTTTGTGAATCGGGATTTCCCAATTCAGCACCAGTAGCAGGTGTCCTATTAATAGAAGTTCCTGTTGTTATTGTACCATCCAAATATGTATACGTTGGGGTAATACTTATACTAGTGTTAGCATATTGAGTATTATATTGAATGTTAAAATTATTTCCATAATCTATTTCATTTGGAACTGTCAAAGATGCTGTTGGAATTTGTTTTACATAAATTGTAATACATGTTACAGGTGATTGTCCAGCAGGTCCATCTAAAAAAGCACAATATGTTGTAGTATCTGTTGGACATACTGTTTCTGTACTGGTTATATTTGCATTAGTTATAGTTCCAGTAGTCCACGTAATACTATCAGCATCTCCAGTATAATTCCAATTAATATTGGCACATGATCCAACAATAATAGTGGTTTTATTAGCACTTATCTCAAGTATTGGTGGAATTAAAACATTAACTGTAACTTGTCGTGTTGTACTTCCCGCAGGACCGGTTGCCGTTAAAAGATATGTGGTAGTTGATTGTGGAGTTACATTTGTACTACTGACAAAATTACTGAAAGTAGTAGCGTTTGATAAAACTCCGGGAGTAATATTAAGAGTAGTAAGATCACCAAACACAATCCACTCTAAATTAGCGGACTGCCCCTGAATAATTGTAATAATATTTGTATTATTTACAGTAAAATTAGCACTAGGAGGTAGATATTGAATATGTCCTTCAATATACCTTTCGCCAGCAGCACTAAGACTCAGTACAATTTCAATACCAGCAGCAGCACAACGTGTCAAGAAATAATTATACGATGCCTGAACTGTAGAGAGTCTCATCGAACCGGAAATATCAATCCAGATAGAAACAATTGTTCCATATGGCAAAGAACCAAAATTACAAATCGCAAACCAATCAGATCTATTACCAGCATTTCCTTCATCGCGATTAACACGAATTGGTCCAATTGCGTTAGGATCTGCTGGATATGCTGTAGGCACATCAATACCACTTTGCCCTGATGCTTGTGGATCTAAGATATAGAAAGTTCTGTATGGGAATGCTGTTCTAAATCCTCTACGATTATTTGTCGCACCACCAATAATAGCACTACCTGCCCACACATTATTCAAAGCTGATTGATTATTATAATAACTGTTATTTGTTTCATCAATAACAGATACACAAGTAACTAATTTTGCAAAATCTACTGCCGTAATATTACTAGATTTAACATTAAATTCTTCATCAATACTTACAGGATCACTATTTGGTTTTATAAGATACACACCAGATTCAGTAGGCATAGAATTACTACTAACCGAACTACCGCCAGGTGTTGGAGGTCCACTACCAATTGGTCTAAGATTTTCCCATACACCAGTGGTATTGTTTATACCAACTTGAATGGGATAATTTGCTTTTATTTCCACTGATATATCGATATCATCAATCAAAATTGCTTCAGATATAACTTCTACAGACTCTGGTGTATAAACTGGTATCTGAGATTTAAATGCTTTATCAGTTTCGGGAATAAGCAAGTTGTCTGGTGTTTCGTCAATATTAACAGTAATTGTTTTTGTCTGTGAAATATTTCCACCATCACCTGAACAACTCAACTTAACAAGTATATTTCTTGGACCAAAGTTATCCCATTGAGGAGAATAAGAATCAGTTCCTTCTGATGTTCTTTCAGCAGATAAATTTTCAGCTGAACCAGATGGTGTTAATATAACAGTTTTTTCTAGAAAAGGTGGTCCAACATTAGGACCAGCAGTATATCCACCATTAAAAAATTCTAATTTTATTTCCGTATTTGCGTATTCTACCTCATACAAAACATTAAATGAAGTTTGTCCATAGTCTATGGTATCTGGAATATCAAATTTTTGAATGTTTGGTAGTGCATATACAACGATAGTCAATGAAGCTTCTGGATTATATGAAACTAAATCTGTATTTGAAGTATTATATCCCTCAGCTGTATATGTTGTTGTAACTGTAGGACTAACAAAAGATGTGCTATTTACATTACTATTATCAATATCTCCATTAAATGGCCATCTAATAGCATTAATATCTCCAGCACCAGTCCAAGTTAATGTGGCAGTTGGATCCGTTGGTTTAAGTATAAGTTTATTACTAGAAAGGTATACCTGGGGGTAAATTGTTTGAATTATTGTAAGATATCCTTGTAATCCATTAGCACACCCACCAGTTGTTCCACCTCTAGATCCTGCGCTACCAATAGCCACAGGAACTGCCGATCCTGGAGCATAAGTTCCTGATGATACTAGTGCTTGCCTAGGTATAGTACCTTCGACGGCAGCAGCACCACCGCCACCCCTGCCTACAGCACCTGGTTTAACACCAGTAGTTGTAATAGTAAAACAACGAATATAACCATTATTGCCATTACTAGTTTGAAACCAAAGACTTATTCCACTAGAATTTTTATAACGATAACCCTGATAAGAATAAGGTTGTCCGCCAGTACCACCACCGGCAGCTTGATTACAAACACCACTAACAGAAAAAGTCCAAGAATTATTTGCGTAAGGATTAGTAAATCTCAAATTATAATATTTTCCGTTTGTTGGCAAGTATCCAGTTAATCCATCTGGAGCACCTGGATTTGCATAACTCAGTGTAATATCAGAAGTTGAACCAGATTGACTAAAATTATGACTATTTGGTGGCACTCCATTAATGGTTTGAGTGTCGTTATTATTAAAAACGTGATATGAAGATGAAGTATATGTATTTACTCCATTGGATCCGACACCACCATTTTTTCCAGAACCAGCAACTACTCCACCTGACCCTCCAGTAGATAAACTACCACGGCTTCCATTTGCTGAATTTATCGAAACTCCAGTACCTGACCATGTATATCCAAATGTAGATCCTCCCCCGAATCCACCTCCATTTTTTCCTCCAATTCCTGCTCCTGTACCACCACTTAAAGATATTCCAAGAAAACTAGTTGTTCCACCACTGGTTCCTGCAGTAGTAGTCAACGCAGCATTAGCAGCAATATTTTCACCACCACCACTAGCACCATACATCTTAAAGTATAAACTATAGATATAAGGATCTATAGTAAAAGTACTTGAGACACTGATATTTGTAGTAGCAGCATTAGAACTTACATTAAATTCTTCATCAATACTGATAGGAGCACTATTTGATTCTATAGAATAAACTTCAGGTTCAATAGGCAAAGAATTTCCACTAACCGAACTTCCCTGAATATATGGGGGAGATCCAATTTGTCTAATATTAGTCCAGTCATCATCTTGATTACGATCAACCTGAATAGGATAATTTGATTTAACTTCTACTTTAATATCAACATCATCAATTAAAATCAAATCAGATAAAACTTCCACCTCTGGTGAAACAACTGGTGTTTGATCTTTTATTAAATCTTCACTCTCAGGAATGTTTAAATTTTCAGGAGTGTCATCAATAATAATTGGAATAGTAGCTACTTGTTCTTGGAAGTTGCCCAATTTACCAGTTGCTCTAATTACATATGTGACACTCAGTGGTCCCCTATCATTATAAGGTATTGTCGTAGTATACCCTGTAGTGGATTGAGTTCCACCAATTTCAGCACTGTCATTAACAGGTAAATTAACCACAGAACCCGCAGATGATCCAACAAAATCATAATTGTATGTTGGTGCTATAGTTATAGAGTTTGTAGCATATTTTGTAGTGACATTAATAGTTCCCTGGTTGCCATATACTAAATTGGTCGGGGGATCTATCGATAATTGTACTGGTTGATAAACAACAACGGTCACGCTACCTGTATCTGTCCCACCAACACCAGAAACTCTACCAGTGTATATTGTAGTATCTGATGGAGATACATTTGAATTACTATTCAAATTTCCATTAGTAAGACCACCAGACAACCACGTTAAGGTAGGAGTCCAATTTAATCCGCCACCATCACCACTAACAGTCCAAGAAATATTAGCTGTTTCACCAAGCATCATTTCCGTCTTATTCGTGGAAATGTTAAAAATAGGAGGAATGTAAACAGTTAAAGTTTTTGTGACTGAATTACTGGTAATACCATAATAACTTGCGGTTAGAGTGCGACTAATGGTATTATTAGGACTATAATTTAAACTACCAGATGTTCCAACACTACCTTGACCAGTTAAAGTTCTAGATGTAGAATTACTGACAGACCAAGATAGTGCAGATGTTTCTCCCCTCTTAATAGCAGTAGGATTAAAATTTAAAGTAATACCTGGTGTAGGATATGTACAAGTTCCATTATCAAGATCTGCGCTTGGATTGTAGTTTGTAGCGCGAGGGTCTGTACATCCAGGAATAGGCGGGGGTGGAATAAATCCAACCCAATCTATGGCAATACCCCAAGGTCCACCACCACTGTTAATAGATGTAGCACTAAGAGTATATGTACCTGGACCATAATAATTTGATGTAGTGACTAAACTTTGTCCCCTAAAACCACCCATTCCCATTTCATAGTTGCCATTAATATAAATCGCTCCACTATCATCTACGTTAGCATAGAATCGTTGTCTGCCATAATTTGAAAAAGTAATAGTCCAAGAAAATGTTCTATTGGTTCCAGGAGTACCACTAGCATCCCTGCCCCCAATATTATAATTGTTCATGAAACTTGACCAATTTGGTTCATAAAATTGGTTAGTATAACCCGCAGTATTAGGAGATCTACTTGTGAAACTAGAATCTTGGGTCATTTTTAAAACTTAATGATGTATTCTACAAGAATAAAAGGTGTGACTAACTGATCTAATTTTTCGTCATTACTGACATCAACATCAACTGTAGCAAGTACTCCTGACATATCAATATCTTTTTGTGGATATGAATAAGTAAAATTACTAGTATATGCTATTGGTTTTTCAACTCTATGGTCATGAATAGATTCTCTACCAGACTCAAAAGTAAAATCAGTTTGATTGCCAGCACCGCTATTTCCTAATCTTAGAGCATTATCTTTACCACCTTCTCCGCCTACTTGATGACTAGTACTATAGTTTAGATATGTTTGATTTGCCCTATGAAGATGCCCCTGAAAATTTTCAATATTTAATTCAGTTTCAGAAGTATTTCGGTCTAATCTATATCTAGGATTGCCTAGCATGTTAAGTGTTCCACTAGCGGTAATACGAGCAGATCCTATATAATTTGAACTAATTTGACTACCAAAATTACTAATAACTTCAATTTGTGGTCCAACTCTATTTGTTGTAGCAGCATTTAAATCTTCTCTATCCACAAAATCATTATTATATGCTCCAGTTCCTCTACCACCAATAATTACCTTAGATCCCAAATCAGGCAACTGAAACTGCCCCAAATCATTAATACTAGGATCAGCGTTTCTAACCTGTGAAATTTCTCTTTTAAATCTACACTGATCTCCAACACCAACGACTCTAGATAATGCCAGAAAATCTTTTGCCAATAAGACAGATCCATCACACTTCAAATACCCTGCCGGAATATTGTCTTTAAATTGAGCAGTGGTGGGGTCGTTAGATGAAGAAATTGCGGGAGTAGTATGTACTAATATGCTGCCAACACATCCTCCATATTTTGATCTTTCGTATGTGTAATTTGCCATTTTAGTATGCTCTGATGATGTATATACATGTCATAGACGGTTGACTAGTGTTCATACTAATCTGTAGTGCTGCAACATTTGAAGCATTATCTAGATTGGTAGTAGCAGGAATATTAACATCAGCAACCAATGTAGATTGCGGTTTTAAACTATTTTGATCGAATACAACTGTAATTGGTTCATGATCATGAGCATCAACATTTGATTGTGCGCCACCACCAGTATCGGTAATAAAACTAGATCCAGGATTACTTAATAATGTTCCATAGTTTCCAGCAGCCGGTACATCTTCATAATAATTAGTAAATCCTGAAGGAATATTAGTATTACCACCACCAGAAGCAAAGGGAACTACATTAGCTCCACTGCCTCCTAAAACAGGATAATCAAAATTTACAGCTTGGGCAAGAGAAGTAAAAGTAAGTCTTTGCGGTGATAAGTTAATAGGTGGATTTTCACTACTACATCTCATAACAGTTCTTCCTGGGTCTCCACTGCCAAATCCACTAAAACCTGAAACAGATCCCCAAGAAAACCCATCAGATATAGAAACTAAATCAACATTATCTTTTTTAAATCCTTCAAATCCAAGACGAACAGAGTCAACAACACCATCATCAAATCTACTACCAAAGAAAGATGGTGCTTCATCGATAGCAGCATAATTAAATGTTCCCGTTATATTATCATATGGTATAACACCCAATCCAGGTCTTCGATTTGTCGCTGTTCCAGAACTACCTAAACCTCCAGCTATAGTTTCATAAATTCCACTATGACCATGTGCTCTAACATGAGTATGTCCTAATTTTCTGCCACCAATAAATATAGATTTTTCACCTTCACCATCTATAATACTATTACCCCTAACGTTTCCAGAATATCCAGTTCTCTCATTTAATGTAAAAACTACATCAGTATATACATTATTCCAAGCAGCATTCACTCCGTTATCAGTATTTTGTCCAATATATGGAGAAATTAAATTGCCAGCATCAGGATCACTATCTCTGTCAGAAGTTAATACTCCAAAATAAGATTGTTCAATGTCCATCAACATTTTACCACCAACCAAATTAGGTAATGTAAAATTGCCAGTATATGCCGGAAATCCTCCTCCTAAATTAGTAGTTCCAGAATTATAAGTATCCCCAATTGCTTGCACAAGTAGAGGATACTCATTTGCTGGTGGTTGAGTACCATCACAGATAATCCAACCTTTTGGTATGTTACTGACAGGTCCAGACCATGGCATGATGGTGCCAATAACGGCACCTTTCATGGTTCTTGTTTCTTGATAAAAAGGCATTTTCTTATACGTCCATTAAGTACCAACCCGCAAGGGATGAAGGCACACCAGGTTGACCACCAGGCGCAGATGTTGCAGCATAAACTAATCCGAACGAAGCATTTGGTGTTTGTACAACTAGTTCACCACCATTATAACCAGCAAAGTTGGAAGGTGCCACACCAGACAATACCGATATTCCGGTATTTGTTATTTCACCTTGAACTTCTACGTTATCGGGTGCTCTAATGACCATCGTTTGGTTATATGTGAGACTACCACTTATATCTATAATGCGAATCATATCGCCCATTTGAGCATTGCCTGGTAGTCTGACTAATGTATTTCCATTACAGTTAATAAAGTAATTTACATTAGCTGCTACATCTACCGTGGTATCAGCAGAATATAACCACTTTCGACCACCAGTGCTAGTAATATAATTTTCAATTTGGGCAACTTTCAATGATCCATTATCAGAAACTTGGAAGATGCTATTGCCATCTGTGTTTGTAATTTCAAACTTAGAATCAATTGCTCCTCTTCCAACCCCTTCCTGGAACTCAAGGTTAATTCCACCATCAATATCAAGTGATCCACCAAATGTAGATACTCCTGTTCCTAAAGCAGAGAACGAACCATATACAGTGAAGTCTCCAGAAGAGTTATCAAATGTCAAGCGTGGAGTAGTGCCATCAGTTCCAAAGAAGTTCATATCACCACCGTTGATCGTTAGATCGCCAGTTGCAGTATCAACTTGTAAAGTTGTTCTAGCAGGAACACCACCAGCACCACCATCAGTAATGGTGAAGAACTGCTGATTTAGAATTGTAGAACCATTAATAGTAAGAGTATTTTCTGTAGTTAGAGTTCCAGCAACAGTAGTGTTTCCAGTAACACTATCGATAGTAAACTTATTAAATCCAACACCAACTCCAACATCACCTAAAATAATAGTATCTCCAGTTGTAGATTCTACTCTGAATACGTCAACCGCAGGATCTCCACCATCATTAACAATTAGAGATTGTGGAGAGGTTGAAACTAAACTTTCAATAGCAACAAATTCTGATTGCGACAATCTGATAAGATCAGCAGTAGTTAAAGTACCACCAAATTCAGCAATACCAATTCTTACATTACCAGATCCACTTCCAATACCAGATAATGGTTCGTCTAGTTGATCATCATTATTAAGATCAGAACCAGTAATATAGGAAGCATTTGCCTGCTTATCAAGTTTAGCAATAGTACAACCATCAGGATGATTAGTGCTAAGAGATGTTCCTTCTTGTCCTCTACTAACAATTAATCTGTATCCATTAATATCAGATGGATTAGCAACGTTAGCAATACCAGTGATACGAACAATTTCACTTTGAGATTCATCTCTCAATCCAGTTACGATATTTGCTCCACTGCCAACACTATCAGGAGAGAAAGCATTACCTCTATCAATTAAGAGCAAATCGCCAACTTGGAAGTCAGTAATAGAAGGAGTGGTAATTGGTAGATAGTAGTTATTACCAACAGAGTTAACTCCATTTACTTGGAAAGTAAGGTCTCCACCACCGCCACCGCCTAACTGAGAGTCGGTAATGGTGATATTTTCATCGTTAGAATATCCTTCACCAGGACTTTCAATTGTGATGTCAATAGTGAAATCAAATCTAACAAGAACTGTGAAACTTGCTCCAATACCAGCACCATCAGAAGTGCCCTCAAGGAAGTTATAAGTTCCAGGTGTTCTACTTGTAGATCCATTATTAACAATGTTGTCAATAGCAGCAATTTGACCACCCGAAACTAAGAATGTATTTGATCCCCAAGAAGAAACACCTGCGGTATCAATTAATCTACCTGTAGTTTGATATTTGTAGAAGTCAATATTTGGATTATCGACGCCACCAACCTGGTGTCCAACAATAGTAGTTCCAAATCTACCTCTTACAATTTCAATAATACCAGCATTCAAACCACCGTCCAATCTGATATTACCTTCAACAATTGCTGAAGCAAGAACATTTAATGTGTTTCTAACAACGGTTGTTCCACCAGTAGAACCTAAAGTAAATGTGGTTGCGTTGGTAGCAAGATTAACTGTGTTAGTTTGATCTCCATCAAAGAGATTAACAACTCTTGTTTGTGTGAACAATCTAGAACTGCTAGTTCCAGCACCATATCCAGTACCAATCTCAAGATTGCCAGCAAGTCCAGTGTAGAATGTTTCAATCTTAACGGAAGAAGATGTATCTGCCTGTGTTGCCCATGCTCCACCCAAAGTGATGTTACATGTAGATGACACATCATTAGCAACAGTAGCAATATCTAATGTTGCTGACTGAGTATTTCTAAGAATCTTAAGAGTTCCATTTGTAGCAGACTCACCAACAAGTGCGGTGAAATTACCAGAAGAATTGCCTATGTTAATTGACTGATTAGCACTAGTGTTATTCAGTAGATTAAGAATCTGACCTTCACCAGCCCAGTTTAGAATATTAGCATTTTGATTGACGAAGTTGAATGCATTGTTTGTAGTTGTGATATCACCATCGTTAACTTCAAGATCGCCAGTAATCTCCAGATTCTCATGAATTCTAGCATCACCAATGACAACAAATGTCTTATCAAGACTCTTATATGGGTTGACTACATCATTGACGGCAGTGTTAATACCAACTCTACCATTATTGGTAGTCATCACTCTAAATGTAGCATTATCACTAGGATTGTCACTATCACCACCAACTAAGAAAGCATCATCCTGATTAGTTTCAGTCTTGACGATAGACGACTCAGTTAAGTAAGAATTAATTGTCTTACCACTAATAAATGTTGTTCCAACAATGTCTAGGTTAGCTCTTGGTAGAACTTGATCGGAACTAAATGCATCTAAACAATCACTATGAGCAGATCTAGCAACAGTATTAATACCTAATTTATAATCACCAATAGTTTCTGTGCTAGCACGTAATACTTCAGCACCAACTAATCCATATTCTTTCCAACTAGAATTAGAGAAGTCAACTGCTGGTACTGGTACACCAGGAGAAACATCAGTAATACCACCAGCACCTCTCCAAGAAACAGTTGCGATATTAATATTATCATAAATTTGGAAATGTACGTAGTTATTGGTAGAATTAAACGCATCTCCATTAGGACTAAAGACTGTCCAAGTAGAGTTAAATCTAGAATCTGGATAATCTCTAAATCTAATTTGTGATTCGTTAGTAATTCCAATACCAGCATTGCTGACATCTACACCAAACTCATCTTTAAAGGTAAGTTTAATCAGATTTGTACCATCAAACTCAATAGTAAAGATATTATTAGTAGGAATCTGCGCGAAGTAGTTTGCATAAACCCAACCCAGAGAACCAGTTCTTCCAATCTGCTTTCCTTTGAGGAGAATATCACCAGGTTTAGCAGCAACACCACTATAATCTACGAATTGAGAAGAGAGTAATCTACTGCCGCCAGACGCAATTGTAGCAGAGTTGTTTGGTGTGATATTAGAAGGAACACCAGAAGTAATATGAGTTTGAATTTGATACTTCTGACCCATTCCTCTGGAATTAAATCCAAATACAGCAGCATCAACTCTATTCTTACTAATTCTAACATCACCAGAATTTGGTGGTTGGAAATTGGTTCTATCTAAAGTCTCATCTTGCTCATCTAAAGTAACAGGATCTATACTAGATACGTTGGAACGAACTGTGAAAGAATCTCTTACTTCAGTTAAGTCATTGTCCTGAACCGAAACGATCAGAGGAGACTGGAATACGTTTTGCTGTGAACCATCACCACCAACAACTGTAATGTTCTGATTGAACGTTACAGGAGTATCGAATGATGTAACCAAATTACCAATATCCTCATTGTCATCCTCACTATCTGCAAGAACTGCTCTTTCTAAGAATGTCTCTTCACCGGTAATAGCATTAATCTTACGATTACCAATGTAAAGATCACCGTTAGAGTTTAGACCCGTATAGAAGACAATACCAGCGTCTTGTTTCTTACTTTGGGCGTAGAAGTCCTCAGTAGGTGTTAAGACGATCTCCTGACGCGCAGGAAGACCTGTAGAGTAGTTTCCTGGACCGAATCCAAGATACTCAAACGTGTGATTACCAGCACGAGCAATAGAAGGTCTTCTAAGTTCAACATAATAACGCTGATCAGCAACTACGGTACTATCACCAACAATCGCAATCCTACGATCTTCAGAACCAGAAGTTGCATTACCAGTTTGTGCTCTAAGTTGATTATTTCCTGTAGAATATGTGTTATTTACAAATGCTGATTGCAATACAAGATCCTGAACCAGTTCTTTTGTTACAGAATTTTTGAAATCATTCGTTGTAACTAAACCGTGAACATAGTTGTCAGCAGCAGAGATTGTAGCAGGAGGATCAAGCAACTGAGAAGCAAGATTAAGTTCTTGTGTTGATGTACCTGCTTTCTGGAACCAAAGAGGATCGTTCTTATAGTTAAGAGGATACAAACTGCTAACTGGTTGAGAGAAGTTAAACTTCTTAAAGTTCTCAGCAACACCAGCACCAGTTGGGAATGGTGAAATATTACCACGTAAGCAACTTAAGTAATAGATACCGTCTTGCTGACCAGCAATTCTACGCTGAAGAGTTTCATAACTAAAGACATAGAATGTGTCTTCAATAATTCCAGCATCTTCAACAGTTTCGACATAATATTCAATACCAGCGTCATCTTGAACACGATCACCAGGAGTGATAGTATAAACGTTAGCGCCGTTTTGCTTGTAATAATACTCCGGATATTTTTTCGCGATTAGTGTTTTTAGAGGTAGCGATTTGCCATAGTCCTGGTCATCAAGCATGTCAGCAAAAACACTACCCTGAGTGAATCTGGTATTAGTGTACTCTGAGTACTCTAATTTTCCGCCGCGAATATTTTTCAGAATTAGGTAATGTAGTCCACCAATTGTGTAATAGGCATGAATGTTGGCAAGACCAGAAGAGTTTCCAGTCCATTCAATCTGATTAGCAACAATACTAGCAGTTTTATTAACTACAAATGATCCACCCTGAGGTGCATTAATCTGAACGGTAGTAAATGATTCGTTTCGTAGACCAGGGAAATTAAGTGTATCAACACCATGATCAAATACAGTTAACTCAAGATAGTTGATTGTTGGATCTAATCGATCTTGTACATAACGACCAGATTGGATAGTTGCTTGAATACCAGAGGAGAACTTAGCAAACGCACGATATTCGATACCCTGTCCGGTTTGATCTTTCTTATATGGATCATATGCATTATCAGAATTTAAATTAGAAAGAACAAAATCATTATCCGTAAATCCAATAAATTCATTTGGTTGAACTGGGTTGCTGAAACGAGCACCATATACAGTACCAGCGACAGGTTTTAAAAGAAGTTTTTGTGGTACTAACTTACGTGTGTCATCAGTTCTTGTCTTGATAACAAATCCGTTAATAGGATCTCTTGCGTTTTCAAGATACTTAGGAATAACATAACGTAGTTTGTATGTTCTATCATTTGCTTCACGCTCATCTTCTAGACGAGTGAACCACATATCTGTAGATCTTGGACGATCTGATAGATCTTGCTGTTTGATTCTCCAGAAAATATTCTCATCTCTGATTGACTGAGAAACGCTGGATGATCCTTCATCCTTACAATTAACGAACCACTTGCCAGTAGTGATAAGACCATTACTAAATCCAGGATCATATTTTACAGGACTTCTGCGCTTGTTAGAGAAGATTCTAAACCCAGCACTTTGACCTGCTGTAAATGTAATTGGGAATACATTATTAATAGCATCAGCATGAGTCTTATGAATCGTAAAGACTCTATCATTCTGATAACGAGCAAAGAATGACTTGTTAGGATTAATCTTACCAAAGTTAGAATCTGATACGTCAACTACTGCTACATCACTATCGTTAGCATATGTCGTAGAAACATCAGGAAGTACTTCACCGTCGAATGCTCTAATGAATACTTCATGAGGTGTTACAGAAGAGAATGGAACGTCAAAGATATGCGATACTTCAGTTTCAATACCAGCGTTAACAGAATTAGTTAACTTAGCTTTATATGTGTGTAGATCATACTTCTCATCAAGGATGAACTGATAGATATCAATTTCAACGTTAGCATCAATAGACTCAGACTCAGAAGCATAGATGTAAATACCTGCTGCAGCATTCTCTTTAGAAGTTGCCAACATCAGTTTAGTCTGATCACTACCATTAAAGAATGTAGTGGTAGAATAATTTTCTGGTTGTGTTCTTCTACCAGGAGCAATTACATAGTAAGTTCTATTAGTTTCAAATCCATTAGGTAGTCTAACAAGACGCTTATCAACATCAACATATTTACCAGAGGCAACATCAAAACGTGGACGTGGGACTAATCTAACTGGTGTTCCAGTTTCAAAGTCATGTGGATTGGAAGCACCAACACCAGAAGTATTGATTGTAAATACAGTTGCTCTAGACGCAAATAGTGAAACACTAGCGGTTTGCTCTTCTCTATCAACTGATCCCACACCACTGTTAATAACAGTAGTAATATTACCAATCAAAGTGGTAATAGCATCAGCAGTTCCAGAACACTCAAGACCAGGAGTTGTATCTACTAGTACATCAGGAGCAGGAACAGAACCAGCTGGTCCAACAATTACTGTCTTAGGTAAAGTATCTGCCCACTGACCTTTTTCAAATGTGAAGTATAAACCTAATCCACTAGTATTAGTTTGCTGTGCGTTGATAGTATTACCAAAATCAAATCTCGAATTTTGAACTCCAAGTTCAATTTGAGTGCTACTTACAATTCTCTTAACGAATGCGTTCTCTTGAATTGTAGAAGAAACCGGAGGAGATCCAGGAGTAAGAAGTCCATTAACAATATTATTGCTGTTATACTCAACTACTCGCATACCAATTAGAATACCGCGAGTATCATTAACATCAACAATAGCACTGCCAGCAGTTGTGCTACAACCCTCAACCCAAACATCAAAGTTTCTCATGGCAGCAGTTGCTACCTGACCAACGTAGTTCCATGCATCAAGAGTTTCAGTCTTCTCGCCATCGATGTAAGTTAGGTTGTTGCCAACATAGTATGCTTCACCTGCTTGTACCGAGTTAATGTTGCCGCCTAATCTTAGGTCGTTAACAACGGCATCAACGATGTATGAAACATCACGATAACACTTCGATTGCTCAGCATCTGTAGTAAATCCACCTCTTGTTATAACAGGCAGAGTTGTCAGTGAAGTTACAGAGAAAGCATCATCAGCGATATCAAATAGAGTCTCAATAGATCCACGAACGTTAGCACAATCCCACTCACCTTGATCCAGTGGAGGAAGACTATCTAGATTACCAGCAGCAGTTGTATCACAAATAATTTCAACTAAAGTATTAACAGTAGATACAACATCAGAACAATTACCTGCTACATATCCACCTGGTTGTGGTAGAACACTACTTGTACTTGGTTGTGTTGGTACAGTTCTAGAAATACCATTTAAATTTCCAACACCAACATCGGTTCCAATTGCTTGAATGATAGTGTCTAGATTGCTGGTTGTTGCGTTAATAGCATCAACACAAGCAGGAGTATCCCAATCAGTAACAATGTTGTTGTCAATTACCTGAGTTTCTAAGTTATTGGGTTTAGCAGTAATAGATATGTTCCTGAGAACATCAGCGATAAGGTTTTTAGCAGCAGTAAATACAGCAGCTGCTTCATCACGCTCAGGATCTAAGAATGTTGCTGCAGCAACACCATAATTAACACAATTATTAGTTGCAGAAACAAATGTATGAGCAGATTGTGGATTATGTTGTACAGCACCAGCAGCAGCACTTACAAAGGTATGCGGCACACCAGCAGCAGATCCAGCATTACCAACGTTAACGGTGATTGTGGTGGCACTGACATCAGTGATAGGAATAGACTTACCTGCCCAAGGATCAGATCCAGGACGTGGATAAGTATGCTGAGTTACATTATTATCTTGATCACAAGTAAAAGTGAATGAATTATCAGCAAGAATAACACCTTCAGTAATACTCAAGGAATGATTTCCAATGGTGATTTCCATATCACCAGTCGTGGAGTTGTATACTGCATTGGTTGGATTGAAACTCTCATTAGCGCCAGAAGGACCAACATTGACAGTTATAGTAGAAGCATCTGCTTCTGTGATTACCATCCACTGACCAGCATAAGGATCATCAGCACTTGGTGAAGCATGTTGTGTCTGGTTGCCATCCATAGTACACGTAAAGATGACACTTCCAGTATCAACTCTAATGTATCCACCCTGTGTCATATCATGACCAGGAATAGTGAACACAGATAAACCTGTTGCTGGATCGTAAGATACATTACTAGGAGTAAATTGCTTTCTTCTCTTACTTAAACCAAAGTAAGGCATTACATTGGTAGTGTAAATCTCTGCAGAATCATAAGTTTTAGCATTTCCGCCAAACTTAACATCATACATAACTTCTTCTAAGACGTTATAGACATCATCTAAACAGTCTTGCTCAGTATTATCTGCTTGAGGAGTGTATGAAGGATATGATTCCTTCATTGTTTCATATGCTTGCTTAGCAATAAACTTCTTATTTGCTAATACAAGATCATAAGCATCCGCATTCATATCGGATACAATAGGAGGATCTCCTACTTGATCAAGCGTAATTGTAGAATCTTTATAGTATAGTTGGTTGTTGATTGCTAAGTTAATAGCATCAGCGGCTCTCTTAAATGCTGTGATAGATGGTGATTCTTCTCCAGAAAGACCAGTACTAATTGGTCCACCAAAGCGATTGAAATATGTTTTCGCCATCGCGATGGAATAAGCATTACCACCAAACCAAAGATCTTGTCTTATGGCATCAACAATATGTCCGATATCTCTTCTACACTTACTCGCACCTGTTAGTAAATCTCTTTGTGTAGGAACAACATAGTTTGCGTTATTTGAATCAGTAATACTATCATTATTACCATCACTAATACATTGAGTTACAATTGATGTTAGAGACGAAATGGCATTTTGTACGTCAGCACAAGCAGTGGTGTCAGTATTAACAACATCTCCATTTCCATCTCCATATATTGATTCACCAGGAGAAACTGTAAGATCTTGATATCCAGAAGTTAGTTGATTAGATACAGCATCCTGCAGATAATCTCTAGCAGCATTATATGCGGCAATGCTTTGTAGTTCTTCACCTTGCAATCCACCAGTGATCCACTGACCGGTGCCAGAGAAATATTTGTTGATGAAAGTACTGCTCCATAAGTTACCACCAAGGAAAATATCCATCGCAACAGCATCGATGAAGTATCCAATATCTCTCTTACACTTATCAGATCCACCAGGGAAGACGAACGATGGATATAAAACAGAGACCTGACCAATAGCATAGTCTTGGGCATCTGCTTTGTTTCTTCTGATTAAACGATATGCTGTCTTAAATCTAGATCTAGCAGTCTCAGCAGGATCTCCAGGGAAGGAGAAGAATGGAGCTCCATCATAAACAGCAATTTCAGCAAGAGCATTATCAAGAATATAATCTCTGTTTTCTGTAATTAAATTGTATGTGTCTCTATACCTAGCAGCAGGATCAATTTTCTGTGCTAGATCAATAGTGACACCATTTGTAGTGTCTCCGTCATTCTCTGCTTGAGATCCTGTCTTACCAGAAGTAATACTGCCACATGGAAGATTACTATAGAAATTATAAGGACTGTCTGCGAAAGGAACAGGATCATATAGATTTGCTTTTACACTTAGTAAATTAGCAACTGCTTGCTTACATAGATCGCGAGCTCTTCTAAATGCCCAAAGTAGATTTTCTTCTTGACCAACTAACAGTCCAGTAAGTGCTGTATCATTAGCAAAGAATCCTTGTACTGCAGCAACTGTATTATAGTTACCACCGTCTCTTAAATCTTCCGCTACGGCATCAACAATAACACCAATATCGTTAACACTAACAGGAGAACCAGGACTAAAGACTCCCAAAGACTGTATAGTCGCGTTGATGATATTCTGTCTATTAGCAATAATTAGATTGCGAGCATCGAAATAACGATTCGCATTAGGATCTCTTCCAGGATTAACATAAGAAATATCCTGAAGTCTTGGATACTTCTCAATGATATATCCAAAGACTTCCTCTTGGATCATCTTACGGTTGCTTTCAATTAAGTTAGCAGCATCTGCATAGATGTTGTTGATAGCGAATCCAGAAGGATTAAGAATTTGAGGAGCAGCAATATACTTAACAAATCCAGTTGGTTCTAGAGTTGCGTTAAACTCTTCAGTTCCACCAGCAACTGCTGGATCTAGTCTAACATATAGTTTTTCCCCAGACTTAGAACCAAGTCTATATCCGCCAATAGATACGGCAGGGCGATCTAGGGGACTAGTAATGTCTTCACTACCAAGGAATAATTTAGTATAGTTATTAGTATCTTGAGTTGTTCCAGAAATATCAATAGTATAGTATTGAGTTTTCTTGATATTAGCAGCACCACTATCAACTGCTTCTGGTGGAATGATATCAGTAATGAAACCACCCTTATCTTGGTTAAAGGCAAATCCTTTGAAACCAATAGCATGTAGAGATGTGTTACCAAAGTTAGAGTTCGAGTTGGTGATCGACATATCACCACCACTTTCCATCAGGAAGTGATCAGCGAAACCAACAGCGAAGATAGAAACGTTCTGGATGAACGCATCTTCCGAAGCACGAACGTGGAAGTTTCTCCATTCATCCTTCCAATAAGAATCACCTTTAGCGTGATAAGGAACAGTCGCAAAAGCATCAGTTAGTGATGCTTGGTTCCAGGTGTTAGAATACTCATCATAACGGATGAATGCTCTGTCATCCTTCTGAAGCGAAACGCCCGTATATTGAGCTATGACCATTGACTTAAAGCCAGTCGCCTTAAGACCGTTTGCCCAGATGCCACAAATACCCCACGTAGAGCGGATAGAGCAGTTAAAGACATATGGAGAGGCAGACTCTACACTATCAACTTCAGCGAGCGTCTGAGCGTTCTGACCGAGTGCTGGAGTAGTATCTACACTAACAGTTTGACCCGAAGCAATACCTGTACCAATTGCGCTGACAACTTCAGCAACTTCGTAAGTAAACTTACGTGGATCATTTTGATCAATATCAATGATTGGGAAGATACCTTCCAAAACACTATCGATATTTGTATTGGAAATAGCAACAAACTGACCAGCAAAGTATCCGTGGTCTACCTTAGTTGTTACTTCAATTTTAGATGTTGATGCAGCAATACTAGGAATAGTTGTAGCATCATTAAGTGTTAATGACTCAATAACTCTAGAGTCAGATAGAGGACCAACAATACGGTTCTCCTGAATTCTAAAGTCAAACTCACCAGGATCATCAATTGTTGGTTGATAATCAGAGAAACCTTTAGCAATCTTTCTGTAGAATAGAGACAACTCTTCTGTGTCTGCGTATTCAAATACAGTTAATTTATGGTGAGAATAGTTAGGAGCAGTTTTTCTAGTGAAATCATAAGGATCGTAGTATACCTCACCAGTTCCCTCTACAGTATTAAAGAGAGGAGACTCAGCAGTAGTCTGACCATCTTTGATAGTGAACTGCCAGAAATAACAACCACCTGTTACATTAAAAATAGCAGAACGAGGAACAGTTACTGATGCAGGGTCAGGAACATATAGAGGACGAACAACAGTACGGCGAAGATCATAACCTACCAGAGATGAACCCCTAGGGATGATAGCACCACCCTCAGTGTTATTATACTTGTATAGTACGTTATCAGGATTAGAGATATCAAGAATGGAATTGTCTGTCCACTCGTTATTTGCTTGATCAAAACCAAACGCAGAGATACCACTAGTATCTACAAGACCAGGACGGTTATCAATGTAATGGATACCAGGCATCAGCATAATGCTGAACTGGTCAAACCTGTCATTACCAAATCCAGGAAGATACGAGTATCTTGCAATCTCTAGAAAAGCACGCTGGATGCTCTTGAATGGTGTTACAGGTGAGTTACCTCTATTCGATAACGCATCTGTAGCGTTGAAATCATCAGGAGAAACATAAAGATACTTACCAGTTTTGCTGCTGATAAGGTTATCCAGACGTGTTAAAGGCATGATTAATCTGACCCTGCGGTATATCTTTTATCCTAGGATTTATTTATACACGGGGTCTATACCTATCTCTGAGAATAAGCATTAATGCTATTTCTTTAAGACACATGTAAATGTATCCAAATTGTTCTTTATACGTTGTTCTATACATAACTCCTCCACTTGGACTCGAACCAAGAACCTCAAAGTTAACAGCTTCGCGCACTACCAATTGTGCTATAGAGGATCGAGAGCCAAACACAGGATTTGAACCTGCGACCTGAGCTTTACAAAAGCCCTGCTCTACCACTGAGCTAGTTTGGCATACGGGATTGATGGGACTTGAACCCACGACTTCCTGCGTGACAGGCAGGCGCTCTAACCAACTGAGCTACAACCCCATACGAGTAAAATTGAATGGACCGTAATCAGATCCCCATACTTTTTGATGAGTTTCTGAATGAAGACCACGGTCCATTACTTGGTAATTTGTTTCAGTAAGAAGAACTTCGTTATTAACATAAGTTCTAACTCCTCCACGCATTACATAACATTCACAAGTATCATTCTTACCGGTAAATGTTTTTGTTGCTGTTTCCTTAATAATATTATCACATCCCTCTCGATATGTCAAGAGGTCATCAGTAAGTTTATCAAGATTCCTGCATCCAACAAAATCTGATGGTGTTCTGATTTCGTAATTCTTTAGTCTAAGGTAATCACCTTCATCAACTACATCAATTACAAATTGTCTGTAAGGACGATCTAATTGATAGTTGTATGCCTGTTCTCCATAAAATCGAGTCTCCCCAATCTTACGATGACTAACACGAATGTGAGCATAACGAGTAGGATGACTTTGTGCTTGACGTTTGTTAGCAAAAGTTCCCTCAAATAATTCAAGAAACGTGTTCATCGGGCATCACTTCAGGATTAATAAGATCTAATTCAAATAATACAGGGTGGCATTCTTCAGCAATCAAGTAATCAGAATACTTGAAGATATCCTCCATAGTATACTCTTCATTAAGTGCTGCTTCTGCGAGTATCCATTTGTCATTTTTATCCTCATCTTCGAGGACATCAAAAGCAAATGGCATACTTTCAACATAATACATCAAAACAGGTACATTGTCTACAAATACATGCTTACGTGAGATTGTGTACCGAAATTGTGCCATAATGTCATGGTTTCCTGTTAATGATATATTTAACAGGAATGCGAGTAGGGAGACTTGAACTCCCACGAGATTGCTCTCAACAGATTTTAAGTCTGGTGCGTCTACCGATTCCGCCATACTCGCAGATGCTTCCTGAGAGGATCGAACTCTCCTTAGGCAAATTATGAGTTTGCTGCATTCACCAGATTGCTAAGGAAGCTTCTACTTACAATAGTAATTGAAGTTAATGGCACATCTCACTTTTTGATCTGTGCATGTTGCTCCTGTGTGTTTGATCCCACTAGGGAATATTAGCATACGATTGGCAACACTGTCAACCTTTTTACCATTTTCAAATCTAGTGTATCCATTATTAGTATTAAGATAATATAGAGCATTGGTTGTACTAAACGTATTGTCTTCGTGCATCCCATGCTCTACATTCTCTTCAGTTCTAGAGAGCATTAACCCTTTGATTCTAACAATAGCAGCAGGATCTAACTTTTTGATTATTGGAAGAAGTATTATAGCATGTTGACTCTGAAAAGCATACTCTCTATAAAAAGAATGACCCCATTGATAGTTGTCAAACGTTTTACATGTTACTAGATCTTCAGGCATAACACTGTTTGCATAATACCATGGAAAATCCGCAGAGAACATGGTATTATACAATTCATGATATTGATCTTTATTCAAAAAGTTATCAATAACTTGCATTATGTGGGACGGGTAGGGGGTGCTGTCAGATTAGTA
>Ga0208298_1000052_pt1 | contig 48398 bp, 59 predicted proteins | sample 14BtaG_FD_184088 | JGI IMG/M metagenome (GOLD analysis project Ga0208298, IMG submission 184088) | Marine viral communities from the Subarctic Pacific Ocean - 14B_ETSP_OMZ_AT15311_CsCl metaG (SPAdes) (version 2) | ecosystem: Environmental > Aquatic > Marine > Oceanic | place: Pacific Ocean... | reverse complement strand
ATGGTAGGATCAGCACCATCTGATGACCTTGCTGGATTCTGTACTGGTGTTGTAGAAGAAGATCAGATTATTGATGGTAGTAATATCGAAGCAGGTGATGTGATCATTGCTATTCCTAGTAGTGGATTGCATAGTAATGGTTTTAGTATCATCAATCGCATGTTCTTTCATCAGGTATTGTATCTGAGAGACAACCTAGATCTACTCACACCTACTAGGATCTATGCCAAGGAGGTGCGGTCAGTTCCAGGACTCGTAGAGGGTATGGTTCACATCACTGGGGGTGGACTGCCTGAGAACCTTCCCAGAGTCCTTCCAAAGGGTCGTAGGGTCAACATAGACTATCGTAGTTGGGAGATCCCTGAGATCTTCCAGAGGATCCAGAAGGCAGGTGAGATGAATGATGCAGAGATGTTCCATACATTTAATATGGGTGTTGGATTCTGTATGATAGTGAAAGACTATTATGTTGATCGTGTGTGTCAAACGATTACAGATTCATGGGTGATGGGTGAGGTTGAGTGATAAATAATACATATCGTCGCCGCTAATAGTTCACTGGCAAAATCCAGAGGACTGTGCTATACTGAGAGGGTCAAACGACCCTCTTTTTTAATGAGAAAACAACTTGTCGCTCTGATTGCTGGTCTGTCTCTGACAGCAGTGCCAGTATTAGCAGACCCAATCGATCCAGAAGATTTCTTTACACCACATGCTACTGGTTGTATGATCCTAGGTGAGTGTACTGATGAGGTAGAACCTATCTGGGGTATTGATTACCTTGCACAAGAGTATCCTGAATCCAACTGGAATGATGTTGCCGAAGAGTTTCAACGCATTCTGAATGCACTTACTATGATTGATGTGCAGGTGTATCTTGCTGATCAAATGTATTTTGAAGTAGGACAACGTGGTATCTATCATACTGTAACTAATACTTTCTATCTCAACCGAGCATACATGCATCGTCCTCATGTCCTGATGAGTGTCATGCGTCATGAAGGATGGCACGCTGCACAAGATTGCATGGCAGGCACCATTGATAACAGTATGATTGCTATCATCAGACCAGAGGATGACGTTCCTATGATCTGGCGTGAGATGGTTGAGCGCACCTATCCTGAGTCAGCATGGCCCTGGGAGAAGGAAGCAACCTGGGCAGGTAAGACACAAGGCATGACTATGGAAGCACTAGAAGCGTGTGAACGTGGTCGTATGTGGGAGGTTTATCCCCCAACACCTATGACAAGGGAGTGGTTGGAAGAGAATAAATATATCGTTAAGTAAACTAGATATGGTCGCTGGTAATCCTTGTTATACTACATTCCCACCCTCTCTACCAGAGAGGACTACAAGTGCTGCGACCTTATTCATTAAACCAAGGACGGGTGTAGTACCACCTATCCTTCCACCACAACCTGGGGAGCAGGTAAGACTCACAGTCGGATCATGCTATGGTCCTGAGTCACCTCTCCCTAGTGTTGGTGGTAATATATACTACCCTCGTGCAAGACAGGGTATTGTTGAACCCCCAGAACCAGTGTTACCTGGTGCTGATATTAGAATTACTGTTGGTAACTGTTATATACCTGGTGAACCACCTCGTGTAGTGGTACCACAAGCATCAGATTCTCCTGCCATTACTATTACAAGGCCGAAGCAAGGCATTGTCCCTAGTCCCCCTGCTGCACAACCAGGAGATCTTGTCAGAGCGATCGTTGATAACTGCTACGGTCCAGATCTACTACCCTTAGAACCAGACACTGGACCATACTTACCTAGACCTAAGTCTGCTATTGAAGTGCAACCAGTTCCTCCTGGTGCTGCTGATTTCATTAGACAGATTGTTGATAACTGCTATGGACCAGAACAACAACTTATCCCTGATCTAGGTCCATACTTTCCACGACCTAGAAAGGGTCAGGATGATCCACTACCAGGAACTCCTGCTGGTGAGGCGATTCGTGCAATTGTTCAGAGATGTTATCCTGCAATTGAACCACCTGCTGATCTGGATAAAGAACCAGATCCTAACATTCCTCCCATCCCACTCTTCCCAGATCCACCACCATGGAAGTGGTTGTGTGAACTGTTCCCTGATCTACCTATTTGTAGTAGCAACTATGGTCCCTTCACACCACCAGATAATCCAGATGGTGAGATTCCTGGTATTCCTGATGGTCAAGACTGTGCTGAGGTACAGTTCGGACTTAGAAATGGCACAGTAACGAGGCATCGTTTCCCTACTGTCAAGAACGAATGGAAGATTACATCTGGTGATAGAAAAGGTGAGATTCTTTTCTGTAATATGACACCTGATGAACCATCACCAGTGACACCATGTGTTACTGAGTTCTTGGATTGTTTATTCAAACCATATGCTACTGGTACATACAGGACACCTCCTGCATCATGTGATACTTTCTACTTCCGTGGTCAAAACTCCACCAGTAGAGAGATCTGTGTTGCTAACTGTCAGGGTGAACGTGTAGCAGTCTATGAGTATGTCAAAGGTAGTAACACTGCCAAGAATGTGATGCTGAAACCAATCAGTGGAGACATCAATGGTAGTGGTGGTTTCTCGAAGCACAATCTTCGTGTTGTAACGACTGACTCTGCTGGTAACTACAATGGTAGAAAAGTATTCTGCGAGGCAGGTGCTAGGTATTTTAGTAGTGGTTCTGTGCAAACACACACTGCCAGTTTAGGTGGTGCTAGTGTTACCTTCAAGGTAGATCCTCTCGTGAGTAGTAATGATATTGATACTAAATGGTGGGTCGAAAGTTTCTCAGGATCATTACCTGCTATTGGTACCGAGACTGACTATACATTTAATGCAGGTCAAAGAGATTGTGTTGTCACCTTACAAGTGATTGGTGGTGCTGAGTCAGGTGGTGATCATAGATATGGTCTTAGTCCTACACCAGATAAACCAGGATATACTGTCACTAATGATGGTGAACCTGTCTTCTACCTGTTGAAGAACCCTGTTCCTGGTGCTGTTGCACTGTGGAGATACTATTCTTCTAGTACAGTAGACACATTCCTCACTATTAATCCTGGTGCTCCTGAGAGTAGAGGTGCAGGTGAACGTGCAACTATGAACAAGGCAGGGATGGAAGAGGGTGAGTTCCTTGGGTATGCATTCGGACAGAAAGATAAAGCGTCGGCAAGTCTCACTGAGAAAGAACAGATTCAAGAACTACATCGCTACTACAATGGTAATGGTTGTGATCTAAAATGTGAATTTGATAGTAGTGGTAACGTTGTATGTACTGGTAGTGGTAGTGCTCAGTTAAAGTTAGAAGTATCTTGGAGTGATGATCCAGGGAATTCTGGTACTGCTTTTGAATCTATCTCTGCTTCTGGTCAGACAGTGAATAGAAGTGGTGAGAGAGGGTCTGGATCCATGCTAATTAATGTCGTCAGCGGCACCAATACAATTAGTTATGATCGATCTAATGCACAGGGTGGCGGTATGTCACGTAAAGATAATAATAAACTGATGTGCTTGAAGGATGGTGATGGTAGTGATTGTAATGCTAATGTAAGAATTGGTAGTATCATGGGTGGATTCAATCCCAAAGATGATCACAAGTACAGTATTATTAAGAAGAATAATACTGAGACACCCCCTAGGTATCATCCAAGCAGATTAAGTTATAAAATTCCTAGTGATAACGAGAGTCCTTTCACTATTTCTTATCAAGTTTCTAAGGGTAGTGCAGGATACTCAAACTCATGGGGTGTTGCGATCACTAATAAAGATGGTGATCAGATCTACTGGGCACGAGTGATCGAGTCGAATACAACTCGAAACATTCCTATGACACAGTATCAGATACCAGTGAGTGTATTGAACACGTATAAAAACAAAGAGATAGTATTCTTTTTGATTCCTGATGGTGGTTCCAATGGTATCTCTGACGGTCAGAATATTTCATTCAGTTCCAGTGGCAATGCATATCAGAACAGTGCATCAGTTGAGAACAACTGGGTGTTCTTCACCAACCACCTCATGAATCCTGATAAGAGGAACAAGGTTAAGTATCATGGAAACCATGAGCAGTGGTGGGAAGATCTTCATGGACCAGATAGTGATGAAGATTACAATGACTTCAAGGTCTCCTATCGTGTTGGATGGGTTGGTAGTGAGTGGTTGTATGAAGGCATTGCATGTTATGTCTTTGGTGAAGACGCACCACCACCGATCATGATCCCTATCACAGTCCGAGAGAACTGTCAGGATCCATTGTTCAATAAGATCTTCCGTGATGGAATGCTTATGCGTTCTGAGTGTGGTCCTAGGACACCACCTAATAGTAATACTACTAACACACAATCCTTGACAGGTAAATGTAGTGGTGAGTATACTCAGAGCACTAGAAGAATTCAAAGGGTTACGGCACAACGTAGTGCTAACCTATCTCTGAAAGCATTTGGTAGTATTATTAGATCACCAGAGATTGAGGACATGAGGTTTAAGTACCGACTGCAAAAGAATGGTACTACTATCATTGAAGATTCTATACTGGTTGGTGACTGGCCAATTGTTGGTTCTACTCTGGGTGAATTCTCTGTATCAAAGGGTGACGAGATTAAGTTCCAGATTGTTGCCATTCAAAGAGGACCACGGTCTGGTCTTGCCTCATTAGGATTCGCTATCTTCGATCGTGATGACCAGGTATTTGAAAAACCATGGAACATGGATCTAGGAACTTCACCTGCTACTGGTGAGGTAGAGAGACGATCTGAGGTTACCTCTGAGACTCCTAGAACAGATAACAATGGTCGTATCAAACGGATGAGTATTCGTCTCTGGGATCAGCAGAATAAGGCATGGTCAAAGAAAGTTACTGTCTGGGACAACGGTCAACTTAATACCAATGGTTCTAATGGTCAGGACGTTGACTGGAATGATGTGTACTATCACGGTGAAGAGTGGTACGAATCAGGATCAGGTGGTCAAGCAGGATTCTATGAAGGTGGTACCAGAAATCGTAGAGGACATATCATGAGTAGTAACATCGATAGTAAAGGAGCATTCGTTGACTCACCTATCGTTTCTGATAACCGTGGTATCTTCTACAACAATCTGTTCGAGCATGGTAGAGGGTTCCTATGTAAACCAGCAGAGAATGTGAGAGGTGACCTGAGTAGGTATGCTCACATGTCTAACACTCATGGATTCGTGGGGTGGTTTGCTAACTCTGGTATCACTGATGATCTATTCTTAGAAGCAGTCGAAGACTTTGATGACTACTATGCAAAAGGTATCACTGATTCTGGTACTCAGTCTAACTATCCTAGGGGGGTTGCAGTATCAAGCAATGGGCAGTATAGTAAGATGTCCTTTATGCATGATTATGTCTTAGGTGAATTTGATTCCGAGGAATCATTCCAGGATGGCAGTGTCAATCGACCAGCAGGTAAAGTTCGTATTGCTTTCTGGCCTTACACTTCAAAGTCAAATGATTCTGACTCATCAGAACCTAGATTTGGTAACGCTATCTACTGGGGAGTTGGTGTTGAGTTGTTTGATCTACTAGATAGAGGTACATCATATTCAGCAGGGCAATCTTTTGATCTGACTTGGCCTCCAATTCAGAAGCAGAAGGATACCTATGGTGATGCTAATGATGTAGGTAACCCTACGCCATTCTATCCTAGGGATAAGAACACAAACATAGACCTTCCTGATAGAATCAATAGTGCAACTATTGGTAACGATATATCAGATAGGTATGAGAATACCTATGCTCCTAAGGAAGTTATCTATCAGGAGTCCCATAACAGAGACTCCAATCTATGGTTCGTGTGTCAGACCGACCGTAAACTAAAACGTATCAGATTTAAAATTGAAATTGAGGAAGTTGAATGAGTAAAGGATTTAGTGAGAGGAATACTGATCGATCCATTGTCGATGGTGTTAAGAAACTCACAGGACTACAAAAGATTCTACGTAAGTATCCTGATGATCCTACGGGTCGTAAGAAGATGCTTAAACAGTGGAAGAAGTATCACTATGGGTGGATGGGTGAGATGGATCGCCTTGAACAGTCCACTGACAGTCTAGAAAATATTCCATTGGCACTCGAAGAACTCAAAGAGGTGATGCCTGACATGCCCACAGAACCTGTCGAGATCAACCAGGTGCCCACTGAGGAGCAGATCCAGACGATCCGAAATGCTATTGGTAAGGACTGAGGGTTGACAGAGGTTGGAGAACCTGCTATACTTTCTAGGTAATCCACACGGTTGTGTTGTTCCTCTAACCAAACTGGCACAAGGGAAACAGTTTTCAATAGTGTGGTATTATAAATAAAGCGGACTGTGCTTAACAGTCTGTAACAAACGCAGACCCGTCGAGTCTGCTATCATCTGTGGGTTCAACTCCACAAGTAAAATAGGTATTAAAACACATGATCAAATCCGCATTCGCAGCAACCGCTGCCCTTTCTCTCTCCGCTGGTGCTGCTTTCGCAGGACCCTACGTTAACGTGGAAGCCAACTCAGGTTTCACTGGTTCTTCGTACAACGGAACCGCTACTGACCTTCACGTAGGTTATGAAGGCGCTCTTGGTGAGAACGCTTCGTACTACGTCCAGGGCGGCGCTACCGTTGTCTCTCCTGACGGCGCTGAGAGTGACACCGTTCCTTCTGGCAAGGCAGGCGTGGGTCTGGCACTTACCGAGTCCCTCGGTGCTTATGGTGAAGTCTCCTTCGTCGGCAGTGGCGATGACAACATCGACCGTGGCTACGGAACTAAGTTGGGTGTGAAGTATTCCTTCTGATCTTTCAGATAAAGGAAAACATATATACAGGGGAGCAATGCTCCCCTTTTTTAATCTTTATTCATAATTATCATGGCAAATTCTCCTGGTGGTACAGTAATCTACACGAGACCTGGGTGTCCTTACTGCACCAAGATCAAAGAGGTTTACAAGATGCGTGGGTGGTCGTATACTGAACAGGTACTTGACCAGAACTTCACTCGCACTCAATTCAAATCTGAGTTCGGACAAGGTGCTACCTTCCCACAGGTTCTGATCCAGGGTTCACGCATCGGTGGATGTACCGAAGCGATTAAATACCTTCGTGAAAACAATCTAATCTAATGAACGACATCAGTGACTATGAACTTTATGAAATCATAGAGAGGTCTATCGACCTTGCTATGACGGAGAACAAGTTTGTATTCAAAATGTATCCCTACTTACAATCAAACCAGTGGACTAGGCGACAGACTAATGTCTTTATCGAGTCCACGACTGCTGCTAACCTCAGTTTTACAGTGTTAGAGTTGGAAGACTACATCAAGGGAGGTGACAAGCAACTACGTGAAGCATATGGTCATCTTCCTAAACCAAAAGCACGTAAGATTAAGGACTATCTGTATAGTATTCTTGATGATGCATGGAGGTACCATGCAGAGCGAAAACCAGGTCGTAAACTGGGGAGTAAGATCAAGAAGAACAAGACTAAATAATGTTACCTAGGGAGAACGACCATGGCAGATGCATCATTTCTTTACATCGCTTTCTTCCTAACGGTCGGAAGTTTTGCATTGGGTTTCCTTGTATCATGGAACTTGAAGCACGTCTTTGACACTTGGTCTGACCAAGCAGAGTATGCTAAGATCGTTATGCATCCTGAGATGTATGATGAGGATGGACAGTTATCAGACCAGCCTCTCTACTACTTGCGCTTCCACGAGGAAGATGATATGATGTATGATGAAGACGATTGAGGTCTAATGATCCTTGTTGATATGAATCAGGTTTGCATCAGCAACCTGATGGTGTCCCTCACAAGTACAGATTCCAAAGTAAGTGAACGACTAGTTCGCCATATGGTCTTGAATTCTTTACGGTTCTATCGTAATAAGTTCACTAAAACCTATGGCGAACTTGTTCTTTGCTATGACAGTAAGCACTACTGGCGTCGTAAAGAGTTCTCTTACTACAAAGGTACTCGTAAGAGGGACAGAGAGAAGTCCGCTCTCGATTGGAATGAGATCTTTGAGGTTCTTAATCACATCCGTGATGAGATCCGAGAGTTTCTTCCCTACAAAGTTATTGAAGTTGATGGTGCCGAGGCAGATGATGTCATCGCGACACTTGTAAAAGACCAAGCACACAGAAACATTAGGTTGCAGAACAGTATGCAACCACCACAGAAGGTACTCATCCTCAGTGGAGATAAAGACTTTCAACAACTGCAACGGTATAAGTTTGTTGATCAGTTCAATCCTGTACAGAAAAAGTTTGTTGAATGTCTAGACCCCAAGAAGTATCTCCTTGAACATATTATCAAGGGTGATCGGGGTGATGGTATTCCTAACTACCTATCTGATGATGACACCTTTGTTGCTGGTAAGAGGCAACGTCCACTATCCAAAGTCAAACTTGCTAAGTGGGTTGAGTTAGCACCCGAACAGTTCTGTGATGAGGTTACATCTCTGAACTACGAACGCAATCGTAAACTAATTGACTTCGACTACATACCTGAGGAGGTTAACGCCAACATCATAAATACGTTTGAGACTGTTCCGACTCCGAGTAGGGGTCAGATGTATGTTTACTTTGGTAGACATGAGTTGAACGAAATGCTAGACCACATTACTGATTTTTGAAATGAAATTACTTATCTCTGAGATCCTACAAAAGGCACACAACGCTAAGACTAAGGCAGAAAAGATTCAGATCCTGCAAGAAAACAATTCACCAGCGTTGCGTATGATCTTGATCATCAACTATGATGATTCCATTGTGTCTCTCATGCCAGAAGGTGTACCACCATTCAATAAGAATGAGGCACCTGTTGGTACTGAGCACACTAATCTGATTCATGAATCACGATTGCTGCATCACTTCTTCAAGGGTGGATCTGATGTTCCTGCCATCCGTCGTGAGAGGATGTTCATTCAAATGCTAGAAGGATTGCATCCTGATGAGGCAGAGGTACTTATCAAAGCAAAAGATAAGATCCTTGGCAAACGTTTCAAAGTCACTAAGGCATGTGTGCAAGAAGCATTCCCTGAGATCCAGTGGGGTGGTCGCTCTTGAAAATCTTACATGAAGACTGTGATCCATCTCTTGCATTAGACAAGAGTTTACCCTATACTGCATACATTATCGAGTACCTGGTGGATGACATCAGTCACTATGATATTGCAGTCGGTAATAAAGTCTCAGAAATGTTTGATCATTACTATGACAAGCACAAGAAAGACTTTGTGACCATCACACAAACCGAAGGCAGAGCAAATCCAAAACTATGGGGTGCTCAGCAGGCAACACCTCCTAAGAAACCAAAGAAATGAGTAAGTCCATGTATACATTTGAGTTGGATCGTAACAAAGAACCTGAGCAGGAGAGTGAGGAGTCAAAGCACCTTGCTATCGTAACTCTTACTGCTATCACTGGTATCATCTTTGCTCCCTTCTTAATTTGGGTAGCATGGAATGTAACGATGCCTGCATTGTTTGGACTACCTGTTATCGGTTACGTCAAGTCTGTCGGTCTGTATATTTTAGCGCGAGTATTATTTAAATGAAACCACAAGTATGCTTTATCTCTGCAACTCCTGATGCAGAGAAAACTATTGGATACATTGCACGAGTAAGTAATCCTAACAACCAGGGTAACCCTAAGGTTGCTGGACTATTGAAGTATTGTATTCAGCATGGACACTGGTCTGTGTTCGAGCAAGCATCAATGACTCTGCAAATTGAAACGACTCGTGGTCTGGGCGCTCAGATCCTGAGGCACCGTTCATTCTGCTTCCAAGAGTTTTCACAACGGTATGCCGACTCGTCTGCACTAGGTACTAAGATTGCCTTGCCTGAGTTGCGTCGTCAGGATGATAAGAATCGTCAGAATAGTATTGATGATGTAGATCCATTCTTGGTTCAGAAGTATGAGATCCTCATGCAGGATCACTTCAAGCATGGTATGGAACTGTATCAAAGTATGCTTGATGATGGTATTGCAAAGGAGTGTGCTCGTTTTGTGCTTCCCCTCGCTGTTGGGACCAAACTTTACATGACAGGAAATCTCAGGTCATGGATCCATTACATAAATCTGCGTACCTCTAACGGTACTCAGAAGGAGCACATGGAGATTGCAGAACTCTGCAAGCGTCACTTCAAGTGCAAGTTTCCTATCGTCTCAGAGGCGCTTGGGTGGGTCTCTAAGACCGATTGCGAGTGCGATAACTATGAAGAGAACCTCCAACCTTGTTTAAAGATTGACTAATGATTATGAAACAGTATCCCTATCAGATTACGTACAAGTTGCCTACTACTGGTAACAAAAGACTCAAAGAAAAAGTCCAGGGTGCCTGTGCATCTGAGGCCAGGAAGATCTTTGAAGCATCCAAACCCTCAGCCACGGTGATCACAACTACACCTCTACCTCAAAACTAATGCCTACATATAACGTAATAAATAAGAACACAGGTGAGAAACAAGAGTTCTCCATGACTATGAAAGCATATGATCAATGGAGAAAAGATAACCCTGACTGGGACAAGGACTGGCAAGCGGGAATCGCTGGCACTACCTATGGTAAACCCAAACAATCCGATGGATTCAAAGAAGTAATGTCTAAGATCCAATCCGAACACCCCCGAGCAAACCTTTCACGTTATACCTGATATGCCTGCTGCCCGTAAGCGTAAGACTCCTAACACAAATCTGACTGCAAAGCAGATGCGTAGGAAGAAACCAATCAATCTAGATCATCTGAAAACTATTGAACCTCTCACTGAGAATCAGGAGAAAGTGTTTGAATCCTACGCTGAGGGTAAGAACTTAGTTCTGCACGGTGCTGCTGGTACAGGTAAAACTTTCATTAGTCTTTACCTTGCCATGCAGCAGGTGTTGGATCCTGAGACACCATACGAGAAGATCTATATGGTCCGATCACTGGTGCCTACGAGAGAGATTGGTTTCTTACCTGGTGACCATGAAGACAAGAGTAATCTGTATCAGATTCCTTACAAGAACATGGTCAAGTACATGTTCACCATGCCAGATGACAATCAGTTCGAGATGCTCTACGATAATCTTAGAGCACAAGAGACTGTATCATTCTGGTCTACATCATTCATTCGTGGTGTGACACTGGATCAGTGTATCATCATCGTAGATGAGTTCTCTAACTTGAACTTCCATGAACTGGATTCAATCATCACCCGTGTGGGACAAGACGCTAAGATTATTTTCTCTGGTGACTACACCCAATCGGACTTGCTTAAATCTAATGAGCGCACAGGTGTGCTAGACTTCATGAAGATCTTACAGACCATGCCATCATTTGAATGTGTTGAGTTTGGGATTGAAGATATTGTACGATCTGGTCTCGTCCGTGAGTACCTGGTCAGTAAAATCAACCTTGGATTTAGTTAATGAAAACATTTAATTATGTAGGTCCTGCTGGTGAGATTAATGAACTCGAAAGCAGGACAAGTGAGAAGGGTCGCTTCTATAAAGCACCTAATGGTAACTGGTATCCATCTGTCACCACTGTCGTAGGTCATCAATCTATCGAAGGCATCCGTAAGTGGGAGCAGAGAGTAGGGTACACAGAAGCAGAAAAGATCAGACGCACATCATCATGGAGAGGTACCAAGTATCATGGCATCGTGGAAGACTACCTTAAAGGTAACGTTGAAAAAGTTAAGAAAAGCGAAGGTCTTGCCTCGTACCTTTTTGGGTTTGCTCGTGAGACTCTTGATCGTATCGACAATCTTCATATTATTGAAGCCCCTTTGTATTCTACTGATCTATGCATTGCTGGTCGTGTTGACTGCATTGCTGAGTTTGATGGCGAGTTAGCAATCATTGACTTCAAAACAACAGGTACTTTAAAGAAAGAAGCATTTCTTAAAAAGTATTTCGTACAGGAAGCAGCGTATGCTTACATGTATTGGGAGTTGACTGGTTGTGAAGTGAAGAAACTTGTGACCCTCTCTGTCGCAGAGAATGGAGAGATGCAAGTGGTCGAGAAGTATGATAAGATACCGTATATTGATACACTCTGCAAATGGATCAAAGAATACCGTTATTTTCAGGAGGGTATCAATAGATGAAAGAACTCGAAGAAAACTTTATGACTCAGAACAAGTTCAGTGCTCTGGTGGAACACACAGTACAAAACAACAATGGACTCATCAATTACATCGAAGCAGTCGCTACTGTCTGTGAAGAGTATGAGATTGAGTTTGAAATGGTAAGCAAACTAATTAGTAAACCACTTAAAGACAAGATCAAAGCAAATGCACAACACCTCAACTGCATCAAACGAACCAGCAGGGGAGTCCTCCCCCTATGAGTGGATCGATGATGCGTTTCGTATAAAAGAAACAAGGTATGGTTTGTTCACATCTATCCTGAAATCCACAGGAAAGGATTTCTTGACAGGTGGTACCTATGATGCAGTCCTTACTATGTCAAGGTGGCATCTTAAATGTGAACAAGAGGGAACACTTCACCTATACACAAGAGTAGTGGGATCGATCCGAGATCTCGCAGGAGTAAAACTATGACCGAAGACTTTTTTAAATCTGAAATCGTTCAAGAAGAACTGAATGATCTACAAACTTCATACACAGAACTCCTCAAAATGTCGCAAGAGTTTGGGGAATTTGATGATGACGCGAAGATTAATCACATCAATAAAACATTAGAACTCATTGCTAAGCAGAAAGTATTCTACTCACGCCTAGAAATGATGGCAAATTATGTAGAGGAAGATGGTGACGAGCAGACCGAGGTGCAAGAGATGAAGGAACGCATCGACACCGTGTCTAATCTCTACACCAATGGCGAGAGCAACCTCTTACAGATCCTCCAAGTCATGGAAGACAAACTCCTGGGTTGGAAAAAGCAATTGCAGGAAGGGGGTTGACACCCACCCCACAGACTGATACTATACATTCGTTGGGCAGACGGGACTGGGAGACTGGTTCGCACGTAAGACCCAACACAATACAAACACAATACGGAGAATACGATGTCATTTTCATCTCTCAAAAAGTCCAGCGGGTCCATCGCTGCATTGACAAAAGAACTGGACAAGATGAGCAAAGGTTCAGGAGGTAATGGTCCTGACGAACGTCTTTGGAAACCTGAGGTTGACAAAGCAGGTAACGGTTATGCTGTCATTCGTTTCCTGCCTGAACCCACAGGTGAGGACCTGCCATGGGCACAGATCTGGTCCCATGCATTCCAAGGTCCTGGTGGTTGGTATATTGAGAACTCTCTCACTACTTTGAATCAGAAAGATCCTGTGGGTGATCTGAATCGCACACTGTGGAACAGTGGTCTTGATAGTGACAAGGAGATTGCACGTAAGCAGAAGCGTAAACTCTCTTACTACTCCAACATCTTTGTTGTCAAGGATCCTTTGCATCCTGAGAACGAAGGTCGTGTCTTCCTCTACAAGTATGGTAAGAAGATCCACGACAAGATTGTTGAGGCAATGAAGCCCCAGTTCCAAGACGAGACACCCATCAATCCTTTCGACTTCTGGAAGGGTGCTGACTTCAAGTTGAAGATCGTCAAGCAAGATGGTTACTGGAACTATGATCGCTCTGAGTTTGCTTCTGCATCTACACTCGGAGACTTTGAAGACGATCGTCTGGAAGAGATCTACAACAGTCAGTATTCCCTTGCTGACTTCACTGCTCAGAAGAACTTCAAGTCCTACACTGACCTTGAAGCACGTCTGAATCTGGTACTTGGTAAGACTCGCACTGCCCGTGTGCAGGAAGAGGAAGAGCAGGATCCAGTGTTCAACGTCGCAGAGACACCTAGCGAACCGACCTCATCGTTTCGTGCTGGGTTCGGAAGTAGTGTAGAATCAATGAAAGAAGAGGAAGATCCTGACCTCTCTTACTTCGCTAAACTCACTGAGGATTGATTCATGAAGAGAGTATTACTTCTTATTGCCAGTGCTGCTCTCTTCGCAGCAGCACCAGTGGAAGCACATGGTAGGCATGGTGGTCATCGCCACCGCTCCTGCCACTACCACTGGAAATATGATGCTACCCATTGTCACAGACCTCGTGGACGATACCACCGCCATCGTAGGTGGGAGCACCGACACGATGGGCATGGACACTACTACGATCATCGTACAGATCTCATTTTGAAATTCGACTTCTAGTTACAGGATACCCCGAAAAAAACTTCGGGGTATTTTTCGTTCTGTGGGTTTTTTCATAAATACTGACGATAAGGATTAATTAAATGTTATCTACGCAATACCGACTGCGCTTAGAGTTCATCTGTAAGTGTATTGCAAACGGAGAGGAAGTGAAGTTGTCAGACATGATCTGGGCAAACAAACTTGCTAAGGCTAATACATCTGCTAACGAAATGTTAAAGATGGCACGTCGTCAAATCACGTATAAGATTGAAGAAGGTAGTACCGACGATTTTCTGAATAGGATGGGTTTAGGTGATCCCGACCCATCCAACCATAAGAAGGGATTCACTGATGCTGACGATATTAAAGATTGGTTCCACACTGACAAACCTGATGATTGGAGACAACGAGACTAATGCCAAGTGAATTTGATTATGTTGAGGCACCCACAGAGGGTGAAGTTGACAAATGGGGATTTTCGATAAAACCCTCTATTACTGATTCTGAGTGTATTTTACGATGTTTGCGAAATGCCCCAGAAGGAACTGACAAGAAACAAGTTGCTAAGTTAATCCGACTGTATGAGTTACTATGACCAAAACAGAATGTAAGGAAAAACTCCTTAATCATGTGAGAGTTCAACTTAACAAGTTGAATAAGAAACAACTGAATGACCTAGTTACCAAGCACACATGCAAAAAGACTACGTAGTGATAACAACATGGGATCCTGAATTTCAGTGTATACGTTATCATTACGTTCATAAGTCTGAAAAGAATCCTATCCAATTCGTCAAAAACCTTAATCCCGAGCAAGAAGTGCTATGAGCAGTAAAATGCTATTTTTAGTTGATATCGGTAATGGTAGATGTGTCAGTCATGACGGATATATCCAATTAGGCATTTTTTCTCATACAGTAGAGAAACACCTTGAATTGTGTCCTGAGCAAGAATGGCAAGTGACCTATTGGATGCCAGATCCATTCTGTATCAGATATCCACGAGCAAACTATCAACATACGATGAAAGCGAACGAGGGTTCACCTAGAACTGACAATGCTATGGATAGTCGTCCTAGGGACTTCCCAGATCAACCAACAGAAAGATTGGAGCGTACATTATGAAGATGTGGGAGACAAAATGCTCTGGGTGTGGTAAGATGACACCAGCGAATCAGTGCCCTCAATTGAGGATGGTTCCCCTTTGTAAACCTTGTTGGTTGAAATCCATTAAGAAATGAAGTTTAAAGCATTAGTATTCATCCGACTACGATCACAGGTTGATGACTCACCAGGTAATGCTGTGAGAGATGGTAGTAAGCGATTGTCTGAGTTAGATATCAAGAAACTTAGACTTGGTAAGGTGATTGATATTTGGTTAGAAGCAGAGAGCAGGGAGTATGCTGAGAAGGAACTCGAAATGCTTTCAGATCGTTTCTATGCTAATACAGTCATGGAAGACTGGGATTATGAATTGACTGAGATTGACACATTCCCCAAAGGTATTGAATAATGGATGATTTTAACGCACCAGGATCTAACAAGACAGGACTCACTCCTGTATTCAAAGAGTTCGTAGTTAATTTACAGATAGATAATGTGGTGAAGATCTTAGATGCTAAGATCGATCGTTGTCGTGTTTACGACAGTGACAACCGAGATGAAGTTTATCATAAAATCACAATTACATATAAGGACCCAAAATGAAATCAGTCATTTATTCAAACGGAAGTCAAGAGTGTGAGCGTATGGCATCGTTGCTATACTCACTAGGTGGTGAATTTCTAGAATATCGTCTAAATGAACATTTTTCTCAAAGATCCTTTGAGAATGAGTTTGGTCCAGAAGCAACATATCCCCAAGTCTCGATCGGTGTCAAGCATCTTGGGGATATGAAGGAAACCCTACATTGGTTGGGTGATAAGGGTTTACTTAGTAACCACCATATCCATACCCACTAGAACCAGAGGATCCAGAACTAGAAGAAGAACCACTGCTGCTACTGCTGCTACTGGAAGAAGAACTGCTGCTGCTAGCACCGTTACTATTAGCAGTGCTACTAGCATCTGTGGTTCCTGCCACAACACCAGAAGAGTTCACAAGGTTCTCAGCAGTTGCTGTGGATCCACCATCACTATTAGTAACTGTTGCACCAGAGTCTAACGTTGTAGTACGAATAACTCTGGAACCAAGTTCTTGCTGTCCAGCGAATGCAATAGATGGTGAGAGACCATATCGAGTAGAATATATGTCCTTGGCGGTGATGAATACCTCTTGGACAGAATTTGGTGTCATCTTAACCTGATCACCATCACCAATTTCTTCACTTGGTAGATATTCCAGAAGACTTTCAAATTCATCAACAAACTGTTCTACGTAGTCATTACGTAAAACCCAAATATTTGCTTTCTCATCATTTAGATTCCTTTCATGTTCCCAGTTTGATACTGGATATACGATAGGAGTTACTTGTGTTCCATCAGGTCTATAATACCTAAAAGTGCTATTAACAACAGTACCTTCATGTAAGAGAGTATCACCTTGATCACTCTTTACTTCAAAAGTTTCATGATGATGGATTTGGTTGATTTGACTATTATATCTAGTATCAACATACTTATATAACTCTTGCTCATCCATCGGCCATTCATTATAAATGTTGATAATGTTGTTGCATAGCAATATCACCCAGTCTAATTCTGGGTCACCATAAAGTTCATTTGCAACCTGATAAGGACTTTCATTATTAACAATAGAATATTGCTCAAAACCTAAGATATCCTCTTGGACAATATCTCGAATCTTGATTCGTCGGAAGATATTCTTAGCAACAATGTAAGGTTCAACATTATTCTTCCTAAAAGAAGATATGCGTACCTTTACATTTGGGATTAGTTCAAAATAATGTGTCATTTGTTCTTAGCGCCGTTTTTGTACATATCACGAGTGATGAACGCAGTCTCATCAAATGTCAATGTCATTCTGTATGATGCAGGACCGAAGTCTGTACCATCATCAGCAAGACCTCTGATTGAACTATTTTGTCCTGATGGTGTCATATTGACTTGCATGTTAGTCAACACCATATTGACAGGATACGTAAGTAGTGTTGCTAATGTTTCAGGACGAGTTATCTCACCTCCACCCTTTGCAGTCTTGCTACCAGCACTTGGATTGTATCTAATCAGTTCTGCTTTAAAGAAACGTGGGATAGTTAACCATCTTGCTGCCTCACCACTTGTACCAGGTAGCATTGCATCCCTGAGTGTATGAACAATTTTGACAATGTTCTCTGCTTCCTTTGCATTACGTGGTGACATATCAAAGGTAAAGTTGTGAGAACGATAGTTAACACCTTTGAACACTGTTTCTTGGTATGGGTTGAATACCTTACCCTTTGCTAATGCTGCCATCTGGTTCTTATCCAGAGCGCCATCAGTACCAGCAAAACTATTCAAACCGTTGAAGATCTGAGAGACTGCACTAAACGCAATCTCTGGTTTTGCTGCATTTGCTCCTTGCTGCACCTTATCAACAATATTTGACATATCGTTATTCTTCATTGCTTCCACAACAGCAGAACCGAATGGTCCTAGTGTTGCTTTGTCATAAGTAGTGCTGAATGTCTCACTTAAATCATGTGGTAAGTATAAGTACACAGACTTCATGATCTGATCTGCTGTACCTGTCTTTGCTTTACCGCCACCCTTACCAGGTTGACCAGCATAAGTATATGGATTATTCTTCTCAGAGTCGTAGATAGAGAACTTCAAGTAGTCCATACTACGTGTAGAACTTGTAGAGCGTCTAGATATTGACCCGTCCCCCTTACCCCTCGGACCACGAGGCAACTGTAATGGATAAATAAGTCTAGCGCCATCAGTGCCAATCTTTCCCATCCCACTATTTTTCTTAGCGGACTGAGGATTGTTTCTTGCTTTTTTATTCTTTTGTGGCATGAGTTATTCAGGAAAGTTTAGACCGTCAAACACTCATAAGTATAAAGGTGATCCCACAAATATTATTTATAGAAGTTTATGGGAAAGAAAGTTCATGATGTGGTGCGATAAGAATGAGAATGTTCTTGAATGGGGTAGCGAAGAGATCGTCATTCCATATATCAGTCCTGTCGATAACCGTCCCCATCGTTATTTTCCAGACTTTTATGTGCGAGCACGAACTAAAACTGGCAAGACTGAAAAGTACATCATTGAGGTTAAACCCGCTGCACAAACCGTACCGCCGAAGAAGTCTAAAAGAGTAACGAAGAGATATATTAGTGAAGTGAAGACATATGCTGTGAATGATGCTAAATGGAAAGCAGCGAAAGAGTATTGTCTTGATAGAAGAATGAGATTTATGATACTGACCGAACACGAATTAAAGGTATGAGTATCTTCAACGATGTCAAAGATCTTGCTGGTGGTAGCAAGCAATCCAAAGAATGGTATCGATCTCAGTTTATGTATGGACTACAAGATTCCACAGGGTTCAATGTAGGTGATGTTATATTCTTTTCATATTCTGCACAAACTGAGGGATTGCAGTATTATGATAAATTCCCTATGGTATTAGTAACTGATGTAGATCTACCTAAGAAACAATTCTCTGGTGGTAATTTACATTATCTACGACCAAGTACACGAACAGGTATTGCTAGAACGTGGGGTGGGGGATCACTATCGTATCCTATGCGTTGCCATCATAAATACTTTATGTCAAATGCAGGTAATATTAAAACTGTGCCTTCTATTGATCTAAAAGAAATGAAAGTACCACTACCATTGGAGCAATTCACAATGGATGTTGCTGGTCGTTACATTGATGTACCTAGTAGTATTATTTGGAGTAGATAGTGGCAACCCCCAACAGATTTACTGATTTCAGAGAACAAATTGCAACCAATGCAGGTGCTCCTGCTACTAGCAATCTGTATCAGATCATTTTGCCATTGCCAGCAGTATTCTCTGATGTGCAGAATAATACCATAGACCCGCAGATACGCAATCGGGCAAGAAATACTATGCGTAATATTAATTATTATGCATCCAATGTAACTGTCCCTAGTAGAGCAATCACTACTGGTGAAGTTAACAACTTTGGTATGATGCGTCGATTCGTGACAGGTCAAACTAACTCTGAGATTACTATTTCATTCTTAGTTACCAAAGATATGCAGCATAGAATGTTCTTTGAGCAATGGATGAATGCTGCTGCCTCTGACTCTGACAATACTGTGGGTTTCTATGATAATTATGTGACAGATATGATGATCGTTAAGTGGGAGCATGGAGCAAACTTTAAGATCAAACCTAAGGGGTTTCCTAAGTCAACAGGTTTGCATCCATCACAGGCATCTGCTGTGTGGAAGATGTATGGTGCATTCCCAACTAATATTAGTACAATGACATTTGATAACGAACAGACAAATTTGTTACAAATGGATATACAGTTCTACTTTGAACGGTATCGTTTTGATCAAGTATCCCCTCACACACTCAAAACAAGAGGTGGTAAGAGAAGTGTTATCAGTTATGATGAGATTCAAACCAGAATATCTGGTTCGGGCAATCCTGATGTACAAAGGTTTAGCATCGGATAACCTGTCTAAATAATTACATCGTAATTTCATACTATGCCACTTCCTACTCTTGTTATCCCTGATTATGAGTGCAAAATGCCCATCAGTGGAACAAAGGTCACGTATAGACCTTTCCTTGTAAAAGAGGAGAAACTACTTTATCTCGCTATGGAGAGTCAGAACGAGAAAGAGATGTTCAAAGCAGTCAAGACTATCTTGAAGGCGTGTACTAATCTTAGAACAGTTGACAACCTTGCAACATTTGAGATTGAATATCTATTCTTGAAGATCAGATCCAAGGCAGTTGGTGAAGTTAGTGAATTCAAAGTCACATGTCAAGATGATGGTGAAACCCAAGTTGATGTTGCTATCAACCTTGAAGATGTTGAGGTAATCGTTCCTAAGGAACACAAAAAGATTATCAAACTGAATGAAACTGTCAAGATTGAGATGAAGTATCCTGCTCTTGAATCATTCGTCGATCGAAACATGAAAGACGAACCTGATATTGATGATGTGTTTGATCTTGCTGCTAGTTGCATCAAGAAAGTATATGAAGGTGAAGAGACCTATGATTCATTCACTAAGAATGAAGCAAAGGAATTCCTTGGTCAGATGAACAATGAACAGTTCGGTATGATTCAAACATTCTTCGACACCATGCCTAAACTAGTGCATGAGTTCGATGTTGAGAATCCTAAGACCAAAGTTGTGAATACTGTTACACTTGAAGGACTCGCTTCTTTTTTCGCATAGCCCTGATGCATAGTAGTCTTGAAAATTATTACAAGACTAACTTCGCCTTAATGCATCATCATAAGTATTCACTCGCTGAGTTGGAAACCATGATACCTTGGGAACGAGAAGTTTATACTAACTTGCTCTTGGCATACCTCCAAGAAGAAGAACGAGAAAGATCTAAACAGAAGAACTCCCTCTAATGGCAGCAACTCTAAGAAAATATATTACGGTCAGTCCCAGTCAAGATACTGGTTCTGATGATTTGGGCAAGGTATTTAAAAAAATGACCATTGCCCAAAACCGTATGGGTGGTGCTGTAACAAATATTGGTGTACAACTTACAGAGTTTAAAACATTAGTCCAGATGTATCAAGAGTCCACAGTAGGATTCTTGCAAGAAGAGGTAGATATATCAACGGAAGAGAGTGAACATAGGAAGAAGATAATTGAAGCAAAGAGTGATGCACTTGGTAGGAAGAAAGGTTTACAGCAAGATAAGTTAGCAGAGAAGAAGCAAGAAACTCTGAATGAGAAAGGTGAAGAGAAGTTAGGGGAAGAAGAAGGTAAGAAAGAGAAAAAGTCTAGGTTTGGGTGGTTAAAGAAACTACTCAAACCAATGACATTGCTCATTAGTGGTTTAGTTAAGTTAGTTGCTATACCCGTCATAATGAGTGTGATGGATTGGATAGGTGATCCAAAAAATAAAGAGAAGATAACAAAAGTAATAGGTTTCTTTGCTGCTATTTGGAAATTTGCCAACTTCTTCACCCGTATGGGTGTTGGTTTGGTTCTGGATGGCATAACTGACGTATTTGGACATGACCCCGACAAGGGTATGATCGGGGGTGCTCTCGATAAGATGTTTGGCGTCCTTAAAATCTTAGCGGGACTCGCTTCGATTCAGTTGGCAACACGCATCCTAATGCCATGGAAGTTGATAGGTGATGTCAAATTCATGTTTGGTCTGGGCAAGGCGCTAGACGCTGTTGAGACCGCTGGATGTGGACCAAAAAGACCCAAAATTAGACGTAAGACACCTGGCAGAGATGGTAGAACTGCTAAGCAACGTCTCAAAGATATGAAGAGAGCGAAGAGACTTAGGAGGATAAAGGCTCTTCGCGGTAAGATCACTCAGAAGTTTGGGGCAGCGGCAACTAGGATCAATGGTCTATTCAAGAAACCACCAGTACCTACTGTAAAACCAAAACCAGTATCACCGTTCCAACAGGCGCAGGGTCAGAAAGCGGCAACGCAACGCCTTACCACTGGTGTTGCTACTGATGTTGTTGAGGAGGGTAGTGAGAAACTTACAAAAGCAGCAGCAAAGAACAAGGGTGTCACTGGTGTTCTTAGAAATCTTTGGGGTGGTGTTGTCGATGCAGGTGCTGTTGCCAAGACAAAACTCAAAGAGGGTGGTAGTTTTGCATTAAAGCAGGTAGGCAGACTTAACAATTGGTTTGGTGCTCGTGCTGCTGGATTGATTGATAATGTCAAGGGCATGGGTCAAGGCATCTGGGACTTTGGTAAGAAAGCGGGGAAGAGTCTTGGTGATGTTGTCGAACTGGCAAAGAATCCTAAGGCACTTGCTGCAAAGGTAACTACAAAAGTTAAAGCCTTCATCAAACCTGTATTAGAAAAGAATCCTCAGGCAAAGAAGATTCAAGAGTTTGCTGAGTTACCAAGAGGGCAACAGGTAAAGCAGGCAGGAAAATCTGTTTGGGGTTTCTTAAAATCAGGATTTAAGAATCCTGGGTTCAAGACCATGCGAGAGTTTCTTGGTGCTGCGAAATCCAGCATGAAGATCGGTGGTATTGATACACTGATTGCCTCTATCATGGCATTGTTAGATTATGGTGTGTTTGGTGAGTCACCTATCAACGCTATACTGAAAGCATTAGGTGGTTTATTAGGATATAGTGCTGGTTTTGCTATTGGTGCTCCATTCGGTGGTGTTCCTGGTTTCGTTACTGGTGCTGCTGGTGGATTCGCTGGTGAATGGGCAGCAGAGCAATTACTTGGTTTGCTTGCTAAGACTGGTCTGAAAGATATAGATGATCCAATTGCTGCGGCGATTGGTGGTGATTTTGCAAAAAGGAAGATTGTACGTGATCCTAAGGAGGGAATGCCTGGTATGGAGGCATTGATGGGTGCCGCTGAGAATGATGGTGATGGTACGTCAGAGATCAAACCACCAGATCTTCCTGAGATGGCAAAGGGTGGTGCTATTCGCGCACACAACCAAGGAACTAAGAGATTTGTAGATCCTGTTATTCTGAAACGGAAAGATACTGCAAAGACACCTGTTTCCGATTGGGGTAAATTTGCTAAGGGTGGTACTGTCAATGGACAACTACCTGATGAAGATCTAGTATCTATTGGTAGTGGTCATAAACTTGCTAAGGGAATTGCACCACAGTTCAAGGCAATGATGCAATCAGCATCAGAGTCTGGATTCAAGATGGGAACTCATTTTAGAATCAACTCATCATATAGAACATATGATAAGCAGAAGCAACTTTATGATCAATTAGGACCTGGTACTGCTGCATATCCAGGAACATCTAATCATGGTTTAGGTAAAGCAGTTGACCTTTGGTACACTAATGCATCATATAAATGGTTAAGGAAGAATGCAGGCAAATTTGGTTTTGGTCAGATACCAGGATATGAAACAGACAATCCTGATGGACATGAAGCATGGCACTGGGAGAATCTGAGTGGTTCTGGTAGTAAGGATGGTGCTGGATCTTATGTTGCATCTGGCGATGCTGGTGGTGGTAACACAGGTGGTGGTGGATCTACTGCTAAAACAGGTGACAACAGTGGTAGTGGTACCACAGAAGCAAAGAAGGAAGAATACAAATCAACTGGTAGTATTGTAGATTTCTTTAAGAAATCTGTTGGTATGTTAGGGCAGTATGCATCAGATGCATCAGCAATGGATGGTTCAGGAATGCCACCAAGTCCTATACCAACATCCACAAGTATGCCAAAGACACCGTTGAATGGTATAGGACCTGTTGCTGATGGTGCTGCATATGCTACCAAAATCAATGATGCAGCAAAGTCTAAGAGCACTGCACCTTCTAGCATAAATACAAAAGTAGATAAATTAAAATCTCTATCTGCTGCAAAGGTACGTAGAGATAAGCAACCCGCTAAACCTGATATGATGATTGCCGTGCAACCAGTTATCCAGACTAAGACAGTCAATGCTGGTGGCGGTGGTGGTAACTCTTCTCCCGCATCATCTCCCCTGCTTACAAAGTAAATGGCAGAAACCAAAGCAAGATTATATAAGTATGTAACACCTCCTTCCACTACTGGTAAGGGTGGAATTACTGTGAAGATTGGTGATAAGACAATCACTTCACCAACAGTGGGTTTTGTTAAAAATATCAAAGCAGTCAACAGTCTTGGTGCGACTACCAATAGTATTGCTATTTTAGTTGAGGACATGAGTGCCTCATTCAAGAATTTTTATTCACAAACTCTTTCGTTGCAGCAAGGGTTGATTGATCAACGTAGAGATGCGATGGCAGATGAGAAGAAACTTCTCAAAGATCAGAAACGTAAAGATAAGAAAGCAGAAGGGTTAGAACAAGATAAGAAGGCAGAAAATAAGCAAGAAGGTAAAGGTAAGAGGAGTTCTATTGGTGAGAAGAGTAAAGCAATTGCTGCTAAGTCACTAGGATTCTTTAAAGGTCTTGCTTCACTGTTTGGGGGTATCTTCAAATCAATGCTCCTTTATGGATTGATGGATTGGTTGGGTGATCCAGCGAACACCAAAAAAGTAAAGAAACTGTTCGAGGCAATACAATCTATTGGTAAGTTTCTTATCGAAACCTATGGTGCATTAGTTAAGATGGGACTTAACGGTCTCGTAGAATTTTTAGAAAACCCACTAAGTTTGGGTGGTGTATTTGGTATTATCAAATTTATTACAGCACTGGGACTCATATTTGCTCCTGCTGCCGTAGCAAAACTAGGTCTTGGTTTATTCTTTAAACTAGCGAAAGGGGGTGGATTAGTTAAAGGTCTTACTTCTTTTATTACCACATTATTCACTACTACTACTTCATTAATGAAAGGACTGTTTGCCTTTGTTAAAGGTAGAGGTCTTTGGGTAGCAGGAGCATTCTTAGCAGGTACCGCAGCAGTTGCAGTTGCTGGTGGATTTAATGAAGATCCTACTAATGAAAGTGTCGATGCGATGGTGGAGGATAAGGGTGAAGAAGAGACTGAGAAGCAACTAACAAAGCAGTTAGAAAGTCTTAACTTCATTCAGAAGATGTTGGGTAAAGATAAACCCATCAAAGAACAAATAGAAAGGTTAGAAGAGAAAGCAGTAGGTGGTCCAGTTGGTAAAGCATCAGGTGGTGGATGGATTAACGGTCCTCAATCTGGATATCCTGTATCACTTGATGGTGGAAGGTCAACCTCATTCATCGGTCATGGTACTGAATGGGTAGGTAAACGTTCTGGTGGTGGTGATGCATTCGTTGTACCATTCGATACTCCTGCAACTAGGGGTGGCAATGGTCTGACTAACATGAGAATGCAGCAGGCGAAAGCGGGTGGATATGGACTCCCTGCATTTGCTAAGGGTGGTAAGTTATCAGGTACAAAGAATCACCGTCGTGATGGTTCTCAGGAAGAGAATCGTCTTGCTGGAATGGATAGAATGGCGAAAGGTGGCAAGATGTTCTTGCACTGGACCGCTGGTGGTGGTAACTTCAAACAGAAAGGTAAGTACCACGGTATCATTCAAGGTGATGGTAGTGTATATCGAGCACACCCCTATGATCAAAGAGGTGGTGTTGCACACACATATTTAAGAAATAGTACAGGTATTGGATTGTCTCTCGCTGCGATGTCAGGTGGGGCAGGTAATTATCGTTGGCCTAGTGATGATCAAGTCACTTCAATGTCCAAAGAGATTGCTAATATTGCAAAGAACAGAGGGTGGTCTCCTAATGATATTAATGTCAAGAATGTGATGACTCATGCGGAGGCAGCGTCTGGTAAAGATGGTTTACTTCCTCGCAATGATAACTATGGTCCTACGGCGTGGGGTGGTGATGGAGCACGTTGGGATCTCTGGCACCTTACTAAGGATGGAGAAAAAGGTTCTGGTGGTAACATCATTCGCGCTAAGGCGAGAGGATTTATGGGTGGTGATTCCACCGTGGCAGAGTCATCAGGATCCGTAGCACCAATCAAGGGAGCAAAGACAACTGTGTCTAGTCCCAATGGTTCAACTACAACGCCCTCAGGCAGTCCTAGCGCGTCTCCTGGGGCGGGTGAAACACAGCAAGAGGCACAATATAAGTCCACTGGTGCAATTATGGATTTCTTTGGGAAATCCGCTGGGATGTTAGGAAACTATGCATCAGATGCTAGTGCCATGGATGGATTCTCTTCGGGTGGTAAATGGGCACCGTTGTTGAATCTGGTTGCTGGTAAAGAATCTGGTGGTAATTATGAAGCGATGTATCCTAGTACCACTCTTCCAGGTGCTACTAAGATGACCATTTCTCAGGTTATTGGTCAGGCATCAGGTGCAGTAGGTAAGTATCAACAACTTCCACGTTTCCTTGCTGAACGAGCAAGAAAGGCAGGTTTAGATCCAGATAAAGATCTATACAATGCTGCTAATCAAGATAAGATTATTATTGAGGCAAACTTAAAAGCGCGTGGAGCAGAATCCTGGTTAGCGGGTAAGATGACTGATAGAGAATTCATGCAAGGATTATCTCAGGAGTTTGCGTCACTACCTAATATGGATGGTAAGTTCCATTATCCAGGTCAAAGCAGTGCAATGACTCCTGACAAGATCATGACAGCATTGAAGCAAGTGAAGAAAGGTGGTATTCCTAAGTTTGATCCTAATAAGAAATATCAGACTGGTGATATCGTCATGAAGGATGGTAAACAAAAGATCTTTGATGGTATGGGTTGGGGTGCTCATGATGGTGTGAGTGCTACTTCACAGGGCACATCAGCAGATACTTTGAGTGCAACTGAACCATCAACAGGTGATGGAGGACAAAAGAAACCCACTGTTGAAAGTGTAAAGGATAATATTGCCAGTAAGTTGAGTATGTTGCAGAAGTATGCTACGGATGCATCAGCAATGGATGATGATGGTGGTATTTCTGCTAGTGATAAAACATTTGGTGCAGATCTTCTAGCAGGAATGCAGAAGAAGGAAGATGATGCAGCAGCAGAAGCAAAAGAGGGTGCTGGTCCTTCTGCTGCCACCTTACCTCCTCAGGGTGGTGGTGGTGACGAAGTTGCTGCTGCTGCTCCATCAGGTGGTGGTGGCAGTAGTGAACCCTATATAATACCAGCAAATGATTATGCCAGACCTAGGTTTGGGATTACATCGGATATCTTTAACTCACCTGTTAGCATAGCGTAATGGCAGACACCAAGTCTTATAAACTAACCAAAGCAGATTTACATGTACGTGGTAATAATGAACCTCTTGACATCAAAAGTATCATTAGTGAATTTGTTTGGTTTGAATCGATTGATTCGCCATTCATTCGATTGGATGTTGGTATTCTGGATTCCACAGATTTAGATACCAGATTGTATGGTACTGAGATGCTGGATATTGAATTCTCCACGTTCGCTGGTCAGGAAGAGGGAAGGAAGGAAGGTAGATGTAAAGCAACCTTCAAGATGTATAAGATTGGTTCTGTTCTGAAATCAGAAAGAGCAAAGATGTATATCCTACATTTTGCACCAGAGCAGATGTACTTCAATGAAGCAAACCGTGCATTCGGTATGTTTGGTGTGAAGAATGGAAAACAAGATCTTGTTCAGGCGATGTTGAAGAAGCATTTAAAGATACCTAACAAAGAGATCTTTGTTGAGTCACACACTCCTATGAATGTGATCTGCCCTAATTGGAGACCTGTTGATGCTATATCATATCTAACTGATAAAGTTTCCAGAGTAGGTAAAGGTAGGAATAGTAAGACTGGCAAGAAAGGAACTTCTAAGAAGCAAGCAGGATTTTTGTTCTGGCAGAATAAGCATGGATATAATTTTGCATCGATTGATATGCTATGTGAGCAGGATTCCATTAATGAATTCATCTATGGTCAGAAGAATGTGAATGGTAATGATCCCGTAGCAGATATGAATAGGATTGAGAGTATCAAATATCCTGATCGTGCTAATCAATTAGAAAAACTTAGGAATGGTATCTATAAAACAACAACCTTTGGTGTTGTGATGGCAGCACCTACAATGAGTTCATTGCCCACCTCAGGTGCATCTACCGATACAGAAGGTCCAGAAGGCACTGTAATGGGTCCTGTGGTATCACAAATCCTACAACTGTTCAAGAAAGCATCAACCTTAGAGAAAGAGTTTCCATACGATCTTGAAGCAATCGAAGAATTTCTTGATCTACACCCAACTAGATCCAGAATGAAAATTCTGCCTAAGATGACACAGCAGGATTCAAACAATATGGATGGTGGTGCAGAGGAAGAGAGTGCAAGTATTCTTAATGCTTCATCATATGCATCTCAACGTTGGTACCTATTAAATACGCATACGCTAACAATTAAGGTACCAGGAAACACCAGAATGTTCGCAGGTGCTGTAATTAAGGTGAAGATACCTACATCTCAACAGAAGAATAAGAATAAACTACCAAAAGATCGTATGTTTTCGGGCAAATACCTCGTAAAAGGGGTCAAACATGTGTATTCTAACACAGGAATGACCACAGAACTGTTTTTATGCAGAGATTCATTACCAGCCTATAATAAATAGTCCCATACTAATTAAAGTATTACGATGAAAGATATCACAACTCATATCAACAAAGACGTAGAAGAACTAAACGGTACTGAGTGCTCTGCACAACGTAAGCGTCACCTCACATCTGAACTGAACGATCTTCTACTGTGGCAGGAAGGACATCCTAATGATCCTCACGATCCTAGTCCCTTGGAAATGTTCTGTGACCAGAACCCATCAGAACCTGAATGTCTGATCTACGAGGACTGACTTGACAGAGTATAGATAAAGTATTATACTCAACACTGTAAGGGTTCACAGGGCAAGGGCCTTAAAGATACTATGGAATACATTGACATTGACGCCCCTTACAGTTTCATAGGTGGGGGTAAGATCAGTCCAGAAATTTGTGATGGACTGATCGACTTCTACAATACGTGTGACTATCTGGATAAGGAACAGGGAGAGTGTGGTGGTGCTGGTGTCGATAAGGACATCAAAGATTCCATTGACTTAACACTTCCTAGGTATATTAAAGATAAACGAGTAACGGATTATATTGATAGTTTGGCAGAAGTCACTAAAAATTATTGTGACTTTTTTCCACAACTCAAAACTTTTGAGTGGGATATTATTGAAGACTTTAATATTCAATGTTATCCACCTGGTGGTGGATTCAAGAAACTACACTGTGAACGTGCTAGGAATCATGCATCATGCAATGGTAGGATCATGGCATGGATGACATACCTAAATGATATTGAAGAGGGTGGGGAAACATATTTCTCTCAGCAGAAGGCAAAGGTTAAACCTGCCAAAGGATTGACTCTTATTTGGCCTGCTGACTGGACACATATGCACCATGGTATACCTGCACCCAATGAAGAGAAAATGATTATTACTGGATGGTATGACCTTATTTGAAAATATGATTCTTGGTCATTATAGGAATAAGAAACAAGCACAGTCTAATCCTACTAAATGGCCACAGATTAACATCTTATACACCAAGATTGATGATCTTGTGTTAGAATTGAAGCAATGGTATAACTATCAAGGCGAAGATAAACCATATCGCCACTATCATCTAACATTAGAGCATCTGGATGAGCATAGTGTTATTACACATGCACATAACGTAGGTACTGACGAACCAGGATGTAATCTACAATGGGGATACTTTGATGGATGGTGGTTTGGTGAGGTTCAAGATGAATGTATCTTACGAAATACTAGGGTAGTCAGTAGTATTCAGTTCAATGGTGATGTATATCGATCACTAGATACTGGATATAATGTAGAGACTGGTGACTTTGCTTGGGGTAAAACTCCCGATGAAGGTATGTTTCAGTTTGATCGTCTAAATAATGCCAGGAACTTAAATCACACGTTGACATAATGCTTGGAACTAAGACTGACTTTGTAGGTAGAGATGGTTTCTCCTGGTGGATTGGTGAAGTTGAGAGCGTAGAAGATCCTGCTCAGACAGGTAGGGTCAAAGTTCGTATCATGGGATGGCATCAGAAAGGTAAAACTAATGATGATGGATCCTCTACTTACCTAGAAGACTTACCTACTGAGGTATTACCGTGGGCAACTGTGTTGTTGCCTAATGATAAACCACAGATCAAGAATGCTGGATCTACATGTGAATTGCAAGTAGGTGCATTCGTGATGGGTTTCTTCATGGATGGTGATGAAGCACAACTACCTTGTGTGCTTGGTGCATTCCGTGGATTTAAGAAGAAAACTAATCAAGGTGGTGGTTCAGGAGGAGAAGAAGGTCAAGATACCGAAGTCAGTAAGACTGTCATTGCTGATAATACCGAGGCAGAGAAAGATGAGTACGCTACTACATCACCTCAAAGAAAATCTCTGACAGGTGAAGATGTTGAAGGTGGTCATCCATTTGTTAAGAATCAGGGTGCTACTACTGGTGGTCCTGAGGGTGGTGAAGAGCAATCTCGTGGTGCTATTAGTAGAGCAGAAGTAGAAGCACCATTTAATGTATACACAAACCCATTGGGTCCACCATCAATGGAAGGTGGTATTGCTGATGGTATTCATGGTCCTATTGGTACCAGTGATTCCTTTTCTAAGGATCTAGCACGAATGTTGAATGATATTGGTGTACAGATTGGTTCATTAGGATCTAATGGCGCTGGTGGTCTGGTATCTGTTGTTTCAGGTCACATTCAGCAAGGTAACAACATCCTAAAAAGTATCAGTAATGTATCTAATTTTGTTGTTAATGCTGTTACAGGTATGGTTGCTCCTATTAAGGAGATCCTAGCGCAGCAAATCAGAGTGATGATTGATGCTGTGGTTTCATTTGGTGCCAAGATCATCCCACTGGCAGTGGTCACTACTATCATTACATTGATCAAGAACATCATTCAGAATATCTTCTGTCAACCTGTGCCTGGTTGGTTAGATGCTATTGGTAATATTATGGGAATGATAGGAGACTTTGTAGACGGGATATTTGATCTTGTCATGGACATCGTTAACAAAATTATCAATCAAATTGCTGACTATGTAACCAAAGCACTGAAAAATATTCAGAAGGCGATTTGTAAAGCAATCAAAGCAGTATCTAAGGTCTTCAATAAAATTCTCAAAGCAATCAGCACTATCGATAAGATTAGTGAGATTGCAACCTCCGTCAGCAAGTTCTTCTCTATTGATTTTACAGCGTTAACTAATTTCTCTAACGTTCTTAATATCATTGCACTGATTGTTGATATTATTGCATCGTTTATTGATTGTGGAAGGAAGGCGCGAAAACCGAAAGCGAAGGGGTGGTTACCATTAGTTGGTACCACCGAGTGTGCTGACGTTGGTGAAGGACTGTATGGTCCTGGTGGTAACTCTGACTCTGATGATTGCAGTAGTTTTGGTGATGAAGGTGGTGGTGGAAACTTCTTTGATAAGTTCTTCCAGAAGTTAAATCCATATGTGATGGAAACTAAGTTGTTCCTGAATGGTGCAAGAGATATTGATGATGCAACACCTGGTAAAGAGAAGAGAATTCGTTCTGGTCCTGGTGGTGTTACTAGTTTCCAAGATAAATTAGGTAACGAGCACCAAAATATTCCTGGTAACGAAACACAAATCATTGGTCGCGACCTTATTCATAATGTCAAGAACAACCATGTTCATACTATTGAGGGTGATTACTATCTGAAAGTGATGGGTGACTTCCACCTTGAAGTTTCAGGATCATTCAACGAGCACACTTCTAATGGTGCTGGTGCTAAGGCAAAAGGTGGCGGTAGTGGTGGTGGTAACCCACTAGGTCAGGACAACAACCAGTGGACTAAGCAAGCATCTGATTCTATTGAAAATGCTGTTCAGATCGCTTCTGGTAAGAATGTATCGATCGAAGCAGGTGAGAAGGAAGCAAAGTCTACACAAACCAAAGCAGGAGATCACGCGATTGCATATCAGGGTGACTTGACACTGCAAGGAAACCAGGTTAAAGTGAAAGGGATCTCAGGCATCACCCTTGATGCCCCTGACGTACACACCAGTGCGACCTCTATCACAAACAAGGCAACTGGTGAGATCGTGAATGAAGCATCATGGATCACATCCTTCTTGGCATGTGGTAGAATGGACATCATCGCGATCTTCCAGACAATGCCAGTCTTTACTGGTTCATACAGTCTGGTGAACGGATCCATTGTAGATATCTGCATGGATGCCCCGATGGGATCAGTCTCACCTGCTATGCATGTTCGTATGTCACTAGGTACCAAAACTGCTGCTGGAATGGCAGACATCGTTGCGGGATCTAATGCTGGCGCTCACATGACCCTAGTGTCCACTCCAACAGGTGGCATAGGTGAGATCGTAACGGGCGGTAGCGGTGCTATCGTTAATCAAGTAACAACAGGACTGCTCTCACATGGGTGCGGAACTGGTCTTGCTGCATTTGGGTGTGCCCTCGGTCCCACTCAAATTTATGGTCTACCTGTCATGCTTAACTAAATGATGTCTCCTAATTTCATTGATCACGCTTACTTCTATTTTTCTGAGCGTAAGATCACCGTTGCTGACGATGATGGTTATGATGAGACGGTTCAATTCCAATTCGACGCCGATGGTGCCGAAGGATTTGCCCAAATTGTCGAGTTCCTTCAAAGTCGTCTTCCTTCTGATTCACTGACCTACTGCTTTAACTAATATGAATTCAAGTATCATTGAGATGACCTTCGAGGAAGTCGAAAGCAACTTCGATTTGTGCTTGACATTGTGTGGAAGAGGACATACAATTAAGATCACTCGGGAGGGTCATGGGTCAGTCCTCATGGTTCCTATCCCTGAGTATGAAAAAGCACTCGAAACTATCGAGACTGCAAAAGAAGCAAACCCACCTTTACCTATGCCTAGTGGGTGGCAACCTGACCCCGTAGGAGTACGACAGTATGTTGACGAAGAACTTACAACAATGCAGAAGGAACTTAACGATTGACATTAAATTGTGGTTCTCCGACATTGATAACGTCTGGCATTATTCACTCCTAGCGTTTGAAGATGGTAGCACACTACATAGTAGTACGGCAGATTCGTACTCCACTGCCTTAGCAAACATCGAATACCGTATTGCCAAATTAATGGCAGAAGAAGCGAATGAAGTACACCGTCGATAAAGCATATTGTTATCTTGATGACGTAGGTATCGTCAAGATGTTTATGATTGGTGGTCTGCCTTTCACCTTTGAAGATGAAGGGTTTGACTCCACTGACGCAGATGTAGTAGCAGAAGCAAACACTAATCCTCATATTACTATGAGGCAAATGTACAAATGGTCAGACTATTTGATCTCAGAAGAATGTCATCCCATCCTATTTGACATGTCAGATCTTATCTCAAACTACAAAGACGTGCCTGATTAGCTCAGTTGGATAGAGCAGGTCTTTTGTAAAGATCAGGTCACCCGTTCAAGTCGGGTATCAGGCTCTCATTATTACTATGTGAAAATTACTATGTCACAATTTGATTCTGTTTACGAAGAGATCTTGAAAGATCCTGAGTTGAATACACGGTGGAAGCAGTTGCCTTCTTATGCTGAGCAGCGTCGAGATCGTTTAGGTGATGTTATTATGGACTGGTTGGGTGATTCCGAAGTCAGTTCTAAGTTGTTCTATGAATCTATTCTCTATGAGGTAGAAGAGAACATTAAATATCATGAGAATGCAATGAACAAATACAAAGAGTTTAAAGCATTGATGACTTGTAAAGACGTATAAATAACTGGGAAGAACAGCACCGATGGTTATCAGTGGGAACTAAAAGAATATCACAACTTGATACTATTGCTGATGAACTCGTAACGGGTGAAGCAATTATCCCTATTGTTATTTCTGATCCACTGATCCCTAACAGAAAGTCTAAGGTTAATCAACTTTTTAGATCTATCTCAGCGGGATCAGTTACTTCGCCAGGTTTGGCGTTTGACTTGGATCGTGACACGGGATTATTCCAATCAGCAATTAATGAGATAGGTATTACATTTGGTACATCTACTCTGTATCAGAGTAGAACCAGTAATACTGACGGATCTGCAACTATTAGGCAGGTTGTGCAGGACACCGCTTCTGCTAATGCTAACATGCTAATTCAACCACAAGGTAGTGGTTATTTTACTGTTAGTGGAACTTCTCAATTTAATGACGCGACTACGTTCTTTACAGGTGATCAAAACCCTGCAAAGAAAGTAGTCTTTAATGTTGATACGGTATCTACTGCTGGTGGTACGAAGAGATTCGACTTCCCATCAGTAGGTGGTAATACTACAACAACATTCCTTGCTACTGATACGTTCCAAACGATCACTAACAAGACTATTATCATTAAAGATACTGAGTTAAGTATCACTGGTTCTACTGATACTGCAAAGATTGCTAAGTTTGAGACTGACGCATGGGATGCTCCTGGTGAGCACATCTATCGTCTGCCTGACTTTGGTGCTGGTCAGACTCAATCTACTCTGTTAGATGATATTACAGAGCAGGATGTATATAACAAGAACATGGTTAACCCCACGTTCTCTAATACACCTTCTAATGATGAGAACGATCCTACAAGATACGTTATCTTTAACTCATCAGTTCTCACCAGTGACAGAACAGTAACATTCCCAGATTTGAATGTTACAGTCGTTGGCGAAGCATCAACTCAGATTCTTACTAACAAAGTATATGAGGGTGCTATCTTCCAAGATACTACTGAGTCATCTAAGAAGATTACATTTGCATTGGGTAACCTCAATGACAATACAAACTTACAGTATACCTTCCCAGAAGGTAGTTTGGCAGAACCCCTAAATAATGGAACAGATGCCAACGTACTTGTAGCGGAAAGAGCAACACAAACTCTTGCGTTCAAGACGATGGAGTTCATGCAGATTAACAACCCAGATAATCTGAATGGTATCGTCACTATCGATGCATCTAACATTGAAGAAGCGGTGACTATTAGGTTCCCCGCTGGTGATGCTACGCTTCTATCTACAAACAACATTGATGCAGTTGGTGTTTCCTTCGGTGGTTCACTGGCAGCACCCGTCCTTGGCGGACAACTCAGACTACAATCATTTTTCCAAGCAGGATGGTAATTAACAAATGACAGCAGGAAGACTCGCCGCTGCAAAACCAGGGGCAACAACTAACACAGAACTCTATAAAGTAGATATTGAAAGTACAGCATCTGCTGTAATGAATGTTGCTAACCAGAGTGGTAGCGCAGTCACATATCGTGCTGCTATTAGAGACTACGATCAAATTCTTACTCTTGATGGTAACGAACCATCTAACTATGAGTTCCAGAAAGGTAACCCTATTAGTGCATATCGTATCAAGGTTGCTCCTGGACTTACATTTAGCGAGGCAACTCCTGGTACTGATATTGCAACCACAGGTGGTGCTGTTGCTAAATTGCTGGATGTGTATAAAGACACATCAGTTATCAACCGCTATGTCAAGGTAGATAAACTATACAGTATTGATACACTTGTTGATAACTTAATTGGTATCGTTCAACTTGGTGAAACCTTTACTGGTGCAACATCTGGTATTACTGGTGTTGTTCGCGCCTATGAGGGTACTGTTGGTACAATGTACCTAACTACACCTGATGTTGCAAGCAATGCTACTACTGTTCATGTTTCACGTAACACTGGACTAGCAGAAAACACACTGTTGATGTTGTCAACAGATCCTGGTGAGGCAGGAACCGAAGTTGCTCAGATTGACGCTTCTGGTATTGATACTGTAAACAATGAACTGACAATTACTCGTGGAGTCTATGGCACTAGTGCTAGTGCTATTCCTGCTGGTAAATATGTTAAATCTTTTATTGATTCGGCAACTGCAACAACAATCAGTGAAGGTGGTACATATGCTGCTGCTGACGTAACTCTTACTGTTACTGATGCTACTGGATTCCTAGAAGGTTCATTCATTCGTATTGATAGTGAACTACTACTTATTACTGCTGTTGCTGGTAATGATCTTACAGTAGAACGTGGACGTTATGGAACATCTGCTGTTGACCATACTGACGGTGCTGCTATCACCCAACTGACTGACTCAGGTGATTATTATCTGAACTTCTTTACTGAGGGTGAGAGTATTGCTGGTAGTGCATCATCTGCAACAACAGATCTTAACTTTACTCAGGGAACTTCTGACATTGAGAACCGTGATAAGTTTATCATCGCCACGGATTCACCTAGTAATGCTTATCAGTTCCCACTGTCTGATGATGATGTTTCTAAATTAGATAATGAAAGAACTTACAGATATGATCAATCTGATGCATCTAATGCTGGTCATCCATTCAGATTGTCAGAAGAATTTGATGGTACACAAGGATTAACTGGTGTTGAGTACACCACAGGTGTTACTAAGAGTGGTACTGCTGGTACTAATGGTGTCTTAATCATTGAAATTACTGAGGCAACTGCACTGAACTTGAATTCATATGCAGAACCTGCTGTTGCTAACACAGAAGATGGTAATGCTGGATATGGAACTGCCCTTGGTACTCAATTGACACCATCTTATAATGAGATTTACATCTATCAATTGCGTGGTGCAGCATTTACTGATGCCGACCAATTCACTATTGGTGGTGTAACCTATACTATTCAGGCATCAGGTGTTACTCCTGGTTCTTGGGGATTTGTACATGACTTTGATGAAGCACGTAACACATTGAAGATTTCTCTTGATGGTGCATCACCTGTATTTGCAGTTGGTGATCAATTCTATGACACACCAAAACTTACTGATGAAAATCGTCTGATGGCAGCGATTGTAAGTGGTAAAGTTCTTGCAGTTGATACAGTTAGTGCTGCTGATGCATCACGTACTGAGGGTACTTATGAAGGTATTTCACCCACAGGTGGTACTGGAACTGGTTTGAAAGTTAAAGTTGTGGTTGCTGCATCTACTGGTGCTGCTACTGTGACTCTCACTAATGGTGGTAAAGATTATGCTGATGGTGAGACACTAACTGTTACTGACGCTCTGTTAGGTGGTGGTGGTGCTGCAAACCTCACATTCGATACTGATGGTATTGGAACTGGTGATAAAGCAGGCGCTACGGCAACTAACTTTGCTAATGCTGAGGATTACATTTCCTGGAATACTAGTGTTGCTGCTAATGCTTATGACAAGGTGACTGGTCTTATTGTTGGTCCTGGTCAGAACTTGTTAGTGTATTCTGCTGCTGCTGATCTATCTTATGTTGTAACAGGATTTGAAACTGCATCTGAGGATTACAACTTCATCCTTAACACCAAGGCACAGGATGGTGGTGGCGGCGGTGGTGCTGCTGCTCCCTAACTAAATAGTCACGAGACTATACTACCCAAGTAGGAATTCCAAATAAATGGCACTTACACGTCTTAAAAATATAATTACGTCCCGAACGGGGCGTATTATTTACGTCAACCCTGACGATTTTGATGCATCTGATGCATATGATAACAGAGGTAACTCTGCATTGCGTCCGTTCAAGACGTTGCAACGTGCCTTTCTTGAAGTAGCAAGATTCTCCTATCGAGTTGGACTATCGAATGACGAATTCGACGCCTTCTCGATTTACTTGTATCCATCAGATTATGTTGTTGATAATCGCCCTGGTGTGGCAGATTACAACGATGTTCAACCATTTGATGCTAACAGTAACTTTGATTTAACTAGCAGTAGTAATGTTCTTTATAAATTTAATTCTGTTCGCGGTGGCATTATTGTCCCTCGTGGTGCTTCTGTTGTTGGTTCGGACCTTCGTAGAACCAAGTTCATTCCGAAATTCGTCCCTTATCCCACAATACAGGGTAGTCTCGGTATTACTGCTACTAATGAACCTACTGCTTCTGCGATCTTTAACCTAACTGGTGGTTGTTATTTCTGGCAAGCATCATTCTTCGATGGTGATACCAATGGTGTTTATTATCGTGGTGATGATATTGCAACTATTGCGCCTAATTTCTCCCACCACAAACTAACTTGTTTTGAGTTTGCAAACGTAGAAGATCTTAATCTCTACTACCAGAAGATCTCGAAAGCATACGCTACGATTCCTGATTCCTCTGGTGTTACTGCACAAGATCAGTTGCAAGCAAGAATTGAAGAGAACAGGATTGTGGGTCCTATCTCTGATGAATTTGCAATCTCACAGATTATCCGTAATGGACAAACTGCAACGGCATTTACAGTTGACGAAATTGGTAACCCGAAGAATCATGGATTCTCCGTGGGTGTCGCTGTTAACATTTCTGGCGTTAATGGTCCTACTGAGCAAGATAAACTCCTCTACAATGGATCATTCCTGGTAACATCTGCACAGGGTAACCAGTTTACTTACCAGATGAGTTCTGAACCATCAGGTAATGCTATTGGTTCTAACATCCTGGTTAAAGTTGAGATTGATACGGTTGACTCTGCGTCACCATATGTGTTCAACATGTCCCTACGATCGGTCTGGGGTATCAATGGAATGCACGCTGATGGATCACGAGCGACTGGATTTAAGTCGATGGTTGTGGCTCAATTCACTGGAATTAGCCTTCAAAAAGATGATAGAGCATTCGTTGTTTATAACCAATCATCAGGCAACTACGAACCACAAGCAGCAGGTTCAGGTGCTCACATTAATGGTCTAGCAGAGTATCGTAAAGGTTGGCGTCACGCACACATTAAGGCAAGTAATGACTCATTCATTCAGGTCGTTTCTGTGTTTGCTGTTGGATTTGGTGACCATTTCTTCGCTGATAGTGGCGGTGACTTATCTATTACTAATAGTAACTCAAACTTCGGTAATACCAGTCTGCGATCCAAAGGTTTCAAAGCAACCGCATTTACAAAAGATAAAGCAGGACAAGTCACTCATATTATCCCGCCCAAGTCTCTCTCAGATGTGGAAGAGATTTCTATCAACTGGGTTACCATTGACATCACAGCAACAAAGGCAGAAGCAGATAACTCACGCTTGTATCTATATGGTTACACCTCAGAATTAGGTCGTCCACCTAGTAAGATTCAGGGTTATACTATTGGTGCAAGACGTGATGATGTTAACACACCTGATAGACTGTATGTATCATTGACAGCATCAGGTGCTGATGCTCCTACTACACATTACGCTGACATTTCACCCTCTGGTCCTACTGTAACAGGAACAAGAGCAGGTGATGATGAATCACCTATTAAGTATGATACTAACCGTGGTCAGTGGTATTTGCAGGTAGATAGTGCAAATAACATTATCTACACTACATTACAAGCAAATGCTATCTATCAGAACTTAGGATTCACACCTACTACATTCATCCGTCGTGTGCCCGATGCTCGTGACTTGAATGACAGAACATATCGTTTCCGTTATGTATTGGATAAGGATGCATTCCCGATTCCACGTCCACCTATTACAGGTTTCGTATTACAACCTAGATCATCAGAAACTAACTCACCAGCATACTCTAAAACATACTATGTGTATGATGTAGAGACGTTCCAAGAGTTTGTTATTGGTGAGACAGATGGTATCTATTACCTGACATTATTGTCAGCATCGGTATCACCTATCACATCAAACTTTGACGACTTCCAGTTCTCACAGCAGACCGTAGACATTTATCCTGCATTTGACAGAGATAACCCTGTATCTGACCCTGCTGCTGCTGTATCTGTTGCTGATAATCAGATCTTAGGATTGGTTAGAACCACTGATGGTGCATCACCTACTCCTAATGAAGATACTCAGTTGTCTATCACTAAGGAGACATCACAGTTCTTCCTTCTAGAATCAAATAACAACCTAGGTTATACTACTGTAACTAACACACTGTCTAACATTGTTGTTACTGCACGTCTAGGTGATGAGGAAGACAGAAAGATTCCTCTCAAATTGAATCCTGATAGTTCTGTTGCTCCACTGGCAATCGAACTCCGTCGTTATTCTATTCTTCGTGCATCTGGTCACACGTTTGAGTATCTTGGATTCGGTCCTGGTAACTACTCAACAGCGTTCCCATCTACACAGGTTGAGGTTCTATCACCTGAGCAAGTTAGACTATCACAGTCACTGAAAGAAGCAGCAGGTGTTGCATACTATTCAGGTGTTAACTCTGATGGTGAACTGTTCGTTGGTAACCAGGTTATTAACCCAGTTACAGGTCAGATCACTAACGAAGATATTGCACAACTCAACGTGTTGGGTGAAGAAGGTACAACTATTGAGACATTCTCTGAGTTGGTGCTGACTGATAAACTAACTGTCATTGGTGGTGCATCTAACCAGTTGGAGTCTGTCTTCTCTGGTCCTGTTACTTTCCAGAAGAAGGTAACATCACAAGATGAAATCCAATCGTTGAAGTATACTTACTCTAACGATGATGGTACTGTGTTGAGACAGACATTCCTTGCAGAAGAAGTTGCAGGACTGCCTGATCTTGAATCAGGACTAGCATTTAACAGCGGTGACATTTGTTATAACATTGACTGGGCACCTGGTCAAGCAATTGGTTGGATATATGATGCTGCTACTTGGTATAAGTTTGGATTAAGTGATACTACACCTATTACATCTAATAGATTCAGTGGTGTAACACACTATGGTATTGGTGAAGCACCTGATGCTTCTAATAGAATGAGAATCACAGGTAATGTGATTGTTACTGGTGATATTGATGTAACTGGTAAGTATGGTTGCGCTGATAAATATTCATTAGCAACTGGTATTGCTAATGGTAATGCAGGTGTAACATATAACGGTGATGGGTCTTCCCAAACCTTTGGTATTTCACCTGGTCATAATGCTTTCTCTGTTTTGGTATTCCTTAATGGTGTTGCACAGATCCCTGGCGTAGATTATACAGTCACAGGTAATGCTGTTGACTTCTCTATTGCCACGCCTCCTGCAACTGGTGATAAAATTCAAATTCGTGAACTTGTTATCTAAAACCCTATCCACGGAATAAATGACCACCAAAATTATAGGCAATCAGATTGATGCTGTTACGAGGGCAATTGTTACTGCTGTCCAGATAACAGAACAAATCAATCTGCCAATCCTTAATCAAACTCAAATTACTGCGTTGGGAACTGTACCATTAGGTACGATGGTTTTCAACTCTACTGAGGGTATGTTTCAGGGGTATCTACCTGACGTAATCGGTCCTGGTACTCCTGGATGGGATGATGTTGGTGGTGGTGGACCTTCATTAGGTGATGACTCTATTATTAGAACTAATGGTGCTGAGATCAGTGAAAATATAACCATTGGACCTAGTGCAAACAATGGTGTAGAATTTACCAACGGATTCTCTGCTGCTCCTATTACTATTGGCAATGGTTATACAGTTACCATTGAGAATGGTGCTACCTGGACACTAATTGGTACTGACGAAGATATATCTACATACAGATACTTTGATAATGCTGCTGTTAACAATCATCTGAGAGTTGTTACTGGTGCTACATTTGAATTTGGACAAACCAAAGAAAGAGCAATTGCATTTGCCAAGTCAGGTACAGTAGCACTAGATCACTCTCAGGCAACAATGTTTACTACCAGTAATCCTACGGGATATAATGGTAACTTTACTGTAAACTTTACTAATGTACCTGCAATCTCTGGTTTTGTATATTCTGCTCAGGTAGTTGTAGAGCAGACTAATGGTAATGGTTATATCTCGGGGGTGCAAATCAATGGACAGACTGGTGATATGTACATGACGAGTGGATTTAGCAATGGTGAGTGGGATGTATTTAACTTCTTCTTCTACTTAGAAGGAGCATCATGGAAAGTTTTTGGTAGTCAAGCACAATATACCTCTGCATAACCAATGATAGGAATTAATAAAATAATGGTTCTTGGTGGTACTGGTGGCGGTGAGCGTGTATGGTACACCGAAGGTACAGACTGTCGTGATTTTATGAGCAACTGGAATTATTCCAGTGAGTTATATAACATGACAAGACTTGGACCTTTTGGTAACTCTTGGGTCCATGGTTGGGGTGGTTCACCTAGGACATATGAACTTACTTTGAATAACATACCCTCTCATACTGCAATAAGATACACTGCTAAGTATCACCTCGTTGACTCTTGGGATAATGAATACAATGAAGTCAGAATCACAAACGGTCCATCTAACGTAGATTCACGAACCTATGCTAGTTGGAGAAAAACTTGGAATAGAAACTATATCGATAATGCTAGCGTAAATTATGGTGCCACTATTAATTTCATAACTGGTATAGACTATTCATACGAACCATGGAATGGTAGTAACGACTCTACAATGGGTTATGTTGACTTTGATTCAGACTGGCAGGATCATAATGCTTCTTCTATACGAATCTATTCGAGAACTGATCTAAACCAAGCACAATCTGACGAAGCATACTATATCTCTCATGCTACACTATGGATACGTTGATTATAAATAAACATACGGGTTGATATACCACAATGACAAGATTAACGGTTGCACAAGTTAAGGACCTTCAAAACCAAGGTGGAATGACGTTCTCTAACGGAGCGATCACTTCTAATGGTACTTTGACGGTATCTAACATTGTTATCAATGGTACCTTATCAGGATCCTCTGGATATATTATTCCTAATCAATCTGGTCAACCAGCAGGTTCATTCCTCACTAATAACGGTTCTACATTATCGTGGACCTCTAATAGTGGTAACCAAGGTATTCCTAACTCAATCTCAGTATATAATGGTAGCAGTACATGGAACAAACCATCAGGTGTAAAACGCATCTGGGTTAAGTGTACTGGTGGAGGTGGTGGTGGATCAGGTTATGGTGAATCTGGTGCTGCTGGTGCTCATACAGAAACATTTGTTGATGTAGCAAACATCAACTCAATTAGTGTTACTGTTGGTGGTCAGGGTAGTGGTACTAATTACTCTGGTCGTGCTGGTAATGGTGGCACGTCATCATTCGGTAACTATTGTTCATCTGGTGGTGGACAAGGTGCAAACCGTAGACAACAACATGACGGTGCCACTGGTGGTAACCCTAATCAAGGATCTGTTAAGATCTATGGTGGATCCTCACAGGGTCATAGGAACCCTCCTGGTCTAGGTCATGGTGGTTGTTCTTACTGGGGAGGTGCTGCACCTTGCTCCCACAGACAGCAGCAATGGGCACAACGGCACAGGGCACACGCTGCCTATGGTGCTGGTGGTTCCTCAGGTAAGAACAGTGAGCGTGGAGGTGATGGTCGTCAAGGGATCATCGTCGTCTACGAATTTATTTGATATAAATAACAAGGAAGGAGACAAGTAATCAATGAGTACCCTAAAAGTATCATCCATCAGAGATTTATCTGGTTCTGGTGGTCTTAACCTCAGTTCTGGTTCTATTACAGTGAACGGTACTCTGACCGTTAGTAACATTGTGATTAACGGTTCTATTGGTGGATCATCATCTCAGGTGATTCCATCAGTGTCAGGACAATCTGGAAAGTATCTGTCTACTAACGGCACTACAATGTCTTGGGCAACTGTTACCTCTGGTGGCGGACCTAAGTCTATTTCAGTCTATAATTCAGGTTCTACCTGGAACAAACCCTCAGGTATTAAGCGTATCTGGGTGAAGTGTACTGGTGGCGGTGGCGGTGGATCAGGTTACGGCGAATCTGCTGGTGCTGGTGCTCACACTGAAACTATCGTCAATGTAGAGAACATTAACTCTATTAGTGTTACTGTTGGTGGTCAAGGTGGTGGTACTGGTTACTCTGGTCGTGGTGGTAATGGTGGTACATCCTCCTTTGGTAACTACTGCTCATCTGGTGGTGGACAAGGCGCAAACCGTCGTCAGCAGCACGAGGGTGCCACTGGTGGCAACCCTAACCAAGGATCTGTTAAGATCTATGGTGGATCTGGTCAAGGGCATAGAAACCCTCCTGGTCTAGGTCATGGTGGGACATCCTTCTGGGGTGGTTCTGCTCCAACTGCTCATAGACAGCAGCAGTGGGCACAAAGGCATAGAAACCATGCTGCCTATGGTGCTGGCGGTTCCTCAGGTAGGAACAGTGAGCGTGGTGGCGACGGTCGCCAAGGTATTGTTGTTGTTTACGAATTCGATTAAACTATCATGGCACAAAGAGCATTAGTCCGCGTTGACGGATTCATTACAGACATTGTTGAATCAGGCGAAGAGTTTGAGATCTACACAGGTCCAGGCGCATCCATGAAATGGATGGATATTCCTGATGATGCAACTAACCTATGGAAATTAGAACTAGGTGAGTGGATTCCAGACTTTGAAGCACATGATCCTGAAATGCTACGTGTGGTAGCATATGGTGATCCTGGTCAACAATTAGCGATGATCTACAATGACATCAAGAATGGTACACTCACCGAAGAAGGTGAGTTCTTTAAGCACGTTAAGAACGTGAAAGACACTCTTCCCCCAGTGCAGTATGATGAGAATGGCAACTCAGTTAATCCTGATGAACCATTCCCACATGATGAATCTATGCCTGCATGGTTCTCACCAGAACAGATGCCTGATGATGTTCAGCAAGAGTTCAAAATTGGTAAATATGCTCCTGAATAATTAAATGAACATTCGTAATGTATTAGTTGTTGGCGGTGGTACTGCTGGTTGGATGACTGCTGCCGCCTTAATTAAATTATGTCCACATGTTAAAACGTCACTCATTGAGTCTCCCAATCATCCTGTAATTGGTGTTGGGGAGTCTACGTTGGGTCAAATAAATGACTTCTTTCATATCCTCGATCTTAAAGATGAGATGTGGATGAAGGAGACTGGATCGACATATAAAGTTAATATCAGGTTCAACGATTTCTACAAGAAAGGTGAGACTTGGGACTATCCTTTTGGTAAAGCAGTTCCTATCATCGATGAGATATATCCACATGGTTGGATGTCATGGTTTGCTCTTAACTTACAACAACCAGAGAAATATAGTAGAGATACATTTGCTAGGTCACACAATTCAGTAGGTCATCTTGCTTGGAACAATAAACTAACAGGTGAGGATGATAATTGGAACTATGATTCAGACACTGCATACCACATGGATGCAATCAAGTTTGGGCAGTGGTTGAAGAATAACTATTGTCCTGGTTTGAATTATCTACAAGGTAATGTTGTCGGTTGTGAGAAAGACGAACAAGGATATATCACAACACTGTTAACTGATGACGATCGGAGATTAGAATATGATCTCTACATTGATTGCACAGGGTTCAAGTCACTATTACTTGAACAGTTTATGGGTGAAGAGTTTGTATCATTCCACGTAGATGGTGGTGGTTGTTTACTTAATGATCGTGCAGTAACATGTCATGTGCCGCACAAAGATCCTGAGACAGAAGTAACTAACACCACAAACTGTACTGCCATTGAGAATGGTTGGGTGTGGGATGTACCACTATGGGAGAGATCTGGGGTAGGATATGTACACTCTTCTGGATTCTCTACAAAAGAGAAAGCAGAGGAAGATCTACATGCCTATGTTGCACGTACACGAGGTATCAAACGTGCTGACAATATCGGATCATTTAAGCATGTACCATTTAGAAATGGTAAGCATAAAAGATCATGGGTAAAGAATGTGTGTGCAGTTGGTCTCTCTAACTGTTTCGTAGAACCATTAGAAGCAACTGGTCTACTTACTACGCATGAACAGATCATTAGACTATGTAATAACCTTGCTGGTCGTGATGGATTTGTTCCTAAGATTGAAGTTGACATGCTAAACTTGGTCGCAGACTTAGAGATTGAAGGATTCAAGAACTTTATCTGTGCTCACTATGCCTTCTCTGCTCGTGATACTCCCTACTGGAAATATGTTGCTAATGAAGTTAACTATGATATGTCAACAGCAGAACTAGATAACTTGTTCGTAAGATATTCTAGTGAGAAGCATGTAGTATATGAATGGTTAGGTGATCCATCTCATAATGATGGACTTAGATATGTTGGTGCAGGCATGGGATTCAACCCCCTAAATAATCATACTCTCAGACTGAAAAGAATTCAGAATGGGTTATCACCCATAAGAGATCAACATGCATTACATGGTGCATCGACTGAGATTGACAACTGGAACCAAAGGATGTATGATTGGTGTCAAACCTTACCATCATCCTACCAGTACCAAAAACAAACTATTTACAAGGAGTAATTATGTCAGAAGAAGTGATCATCAACGAATCAGATCTTCCTGAATGGGAACCTGAAACTATTGAAGAGGTAGACAAACCTGAGAATGCTGTCAAGACATTTGATGATCTGTGGCGTAACTTGATGCATCAGCATCGTACTAAGTATGACCGTTATGCTGCACTGACTGCATCATTGACTAGCATGGAGTTTGAACAACAAGAAACACGAGTAGATTTCACTGAGATGAATCAACTCCGTGATGAAATTGTTAAGATCGAAGGTGGTCTAGAAACTCTTAACTTGTATCGTGTATATGTTCTGAAAGAAGAAGCAGAACCATGGATTCAGAAAGAGATTGAAGAGAAGCATAAAATTAAAGTACGTACCCGTCCTGGTTACGAAAAGTATGCTACTTGGGAATCTGATAACGAAGGATCTCAGGCACTAAACAAACTTAAATAATGAATTTAGATTATATCTTTCCCACCCCTATTTGGTGGGTTGATCTTGACATTGATCTTGAAGAGATGGGGCGTATCTGTGTAGATACTGCCATGAATATGGAGGGTAAAGCACGAAGTAATCGGGGATTGTTGAACTATCAATCTCCTGATTTCTTGGGTGAAGAGATCGTCAATGATCCAGATCTGGATGGTGATGAGTTCAAGAAACTACTGCTATTGATTAAACAGAAAGCATCTGAGGCATTTGATAGTTTTGGTTCTCAAACTACTACTCTTGCATATGCAAATGTCTGGATCAATATTAATGGTAAGGGTGGATACAATGAAGTTCACACACATCCAGGTGCTGTAATGTCTGGTGCTTTCTATGTAACAGTACCACCAGGACCAGTGGGTAAACTTACATTTCATAGGAATGCTATTGAGGGTTATGTAATACATTCTCTTGGTACATCTGAGGATATGAGTACAGCAGAGGTGCCACATACACACTCTACATGGGCATATCCACCTGTACAAGGTAGACTTATGTTATTCCCTGCATGGGTGGGTCATGGTGTACGTGAGAATGAAACTGATGAGGAACGTATTAGTATCTCATTCAACTTCATTCCTGTAAGAACAAAGAAAGATATGATGGACATTATCAAAGATAATGAAATCTCTGTCGATGTCACACCATACAATCGTCAAACTAATGAACCTGAATCTGTTTAGTGTACCCATCAGGCGTGGACATATAGTCCCAACTAAGATACAACAGAAAGAAACTAATGAAGTTCTTTGGCGTTACTTTGATAAGGCAAAGGAAAATACATGGGCATTAGAATCAGGTAAGACTACTGCTGACTTACCTGGTGGTGATTGTCTATTTCAAGATGTAGCATTCGATTGGTTGACACTACCTATCTTGAATGATGTTAAAGACTACTGGGTGAATACTCTTCACTATCGTACAGACTATCACATGTATATGGATAGCATGTGGTCAAACTTACACTACGAAGGTGATAGCACTGGTGAGCACTGTCATGTTAATGGACGTGGCAAATCTCATGTGTCATTGGTATACTATTTGTCAAAAGATAGTGCTGGTGGTCACTTACAGTTCAAGAATCCACTAGAACATATACTCAGACACTGCCCACTTGCATCATCATATGATGATTGGTCACGCGAATCTGGTTATGACTATGACTGGAAGACTATGATTATGGGTGTACATGAGTATGTCATGTTTCCTTCCTGGTTGATGCATAGAACGCAACCAAATACTAAATGTGAGCGTAATGCTATCAGCATGAACTTTGCTGGATATCCTCACGATCCTACTATGGGCGAATGGACAACATGAATAAACTAATTTTACCTTTCTTAAATCCATCTCTCTTCCAATGTGGTGATAAACCAATGGTATGGAGAGAGGCATTACCTAATCCCACACAGTATGTCAATTGGGATACAGTTACACATTGCTTCAATAATCCATGGTATTATAGAACGCAGGTGATGAACATGGAGGGTCGTCGTTTGATGTTACCTGAAAAGTTTGAAGTGTGGTATGAAACAGGTGTGCCATATAAAGAAGAACTATTTCGTGCATTGAATGAAGGTCATACATTTATCATTGAACAGTATGGTCACTACAATCCAGCAGTAGATAATCTATTAGAGAATATCGAAGCGTTGTTTGATTGTAACTGTGATGCACACATCTTTGGTGCTGCTAAATCAGGTAGTAAATCATTTGGTGCTCACTGGGATCTACCTCCAAACTTTATATGTCAGATTGATGGTGAAACACATTGGAATGTATATGAGGAGAGATGTAGTAGTCTGATCGAAATGACTGATGAACCATATCTACCAGACAAAGTAGGGCAAGAGTTACATATTGCTCTCGATGTCACTCTGTCACCTGGTGATGTGATGTATATTCCATCAAGAACATATCATAAACCCTTCCCAGGTAGTAAGCGTTTATCATTATCTATCCCTTGCATGTATCCTTGT
>Ga0208298_1000048_pt1 | contig 49907 bp, 48 predicted proteins | sample 14BtaG_FD_184088 | JGI IMG/M metagenome (GOLD analysis project Ga0208298, IMG submission 184088) | Marine viral communities from the Subarctic Pacific Ocean - 14B_ETSP_OMZ_AT15311_CsCl metaG (SPAdes) (version 2) | ecosystem: Environmental > Aquatic > Marine > Oceanic | place: Pacific Ocean... | reverse complement strand
CCGTTGTTAGCTCCTACCGAATCATCAGCATTATTTTCAAAACGATAAATTGAAGTTAAGCCTAAATAATTGTAAGGAGATGATCTGATTGAATTTATTTGGGTACTTGTTAATTCATAATTAAAGACAGCTACTTCGTCTAAATTACCCTCAAATGGCAGTACTAAATTACCGCTAGTATTTAACCCACCTCCTAAAGTTAGTGTTTGCATAGCTGAAACAGAACCAGCAGTTGGTGCTGTAGTATTTCCTATTTCCACCCCATCTTTATACAACCTTAGAGTACCCCCTGAGCCACTACAAGTCACCGCAATATGATGCCAGTTATTGTCAGTAATTCCGTCGGTTACTGCAATAGGTGTTTCGACAGAAGTGGTTGTTGAAACTATCGTTATTAATTTTTTAGTATTACTTCTATTGTCGTAATAAAGCATAAAACCCACACGACCATTTGAGTCACTACTATGTATTATATATTCATTTGAAGCTGTGCTAGTATAGTCAGCAAACTTAACCCAACAAGTAATACTAAAGTTACAGGTTTTTTGTATAAAATCAAATTTGTTGTTTGTATCAATGTAATCATTTACACCATCAAACGAAGCACTATAGCTATTGGACGGAAAAGAATAAATAATACCATCACTCTCATACCCTCGCCAATTAGCACCATCGTATATGATGTAATTATTAGTGTCTGTTTCAAAGTAAGCATCACCTGTCGAGGGACTACCTGGACGAGTGGTTGAAGTTGTTGTTGGAATTGTTGTAGGCATAGCTATTAAATGGGTTCGTTACTTGTCCACTCATCCGTTGCTAAGATTGCTAGAATTTCAGAGTGGGTATATTCTTGTTTACCGCTAAGGAAGGATGGTTGTGATCCCTCGTACTTAACAAAAGTTTTAGAGCCGTCTATTGAGTATCTTAATGTATCAGCAGAAGTTTCTGCCACTGGATCAAAATTAACAGAGTTAACTTCTGAGGAATCTATTATACAATATGTTCTCATTATGATGGTACTGTAGTTGAGAAGGTTGGTCCATTTGTTAGCGTTCCATCATTACCTCCGCTTCCTTGGTCTGTAATGGTAGTGCCTGTTCCTCCGTTATTATCTCCCATTCTCCAATACCCTAAAGGATTAAGAGAAGATATATCTGCTGGTGAACCGCTGTTATAAATAGTAGATACTTGAGAAGATGTAAGCTCGTAATCAAATACAGCTACCTCATCAACGAGACCGTTCATTACAGAACTATTTAATTCCCATTGACCCAATCGTAATGAGCCTTGTTGGCTTGCCATTCCAGCATAAGTTCCAGATGAAACATCACTCATAGTCACTAGTGACCCTGCTCTGTATAGATTTATACCGCTGACATTATTTGATCCGTCATAAGTCGCTACGATGTGATGCCAAGTTCCTGTCGCTAAGACTGAAGTTTCTTCTTTAGCTAAATAAGCAGAGGTAGAATCGTTGCTCCATAAAAATATCGAAAATTTACTTGTTGATCCTGTGCCAAACAACCATTCAAGGTTTCCTTTTCCAGCTACTCTTGTCCTATTATTCCCATCCAATTTAACCCAAGCACTAATACTAAACGGATTGTCATTTCCACTACCATCAGTAAATGAAAAGTCTGCATCTCCTCCGCAATCTATGTAGTCATTAGTGCCGTCTAGGTCTACGGAATAGGTGTTAACGAAAGTATCTGTGTTATAAATGTACCAGGCACTTCCGTCATATATGTAAAAGTCATTGGTGTCTGTTCCAAAAGCGATATTAACTTCACCGCTCGGATTGGTAGGTGTGCTTGCTAAAATGTTAGCTTCGGTATCTCTAGTAGTAACATTGAACAGAGCTACTGCATTTAAGAATGTTCCGCTAATATCAGCAGTCGTAAATCCGCTAGAAGCTAAAGTAATTCCTGTGACTCCAGCATTCGTTGTAGCTGGGTTAGTTAGGGTAAATGTGATTACAGTATCTGAACCTGTTGGTACGCTTTGACCGCCAGCAACAGTAAGAACTAATGTACCTGATGACTGAGTCCATGATCCACTCGATCCAAAGATTGCTGCACCAGCACCTCCAACTGTTAATGAGCCACTATCTGCTGTCTGCGTTCCTGTAAGTCCAGCTATAGTTAAAGTAGAACCAGCACTTATTGATGCAGATGGATTAACTGTGAAAGTAAGAGTATTATCATTACCAGCACCATTACCTCCATTATCTAAAGTAGCGGTATCAAAAGTCTCAGGAATTACAGTAGGACTGCCTATGACTCCTAAGCTAAATGTAGGAAGAACGAACATTCTTAGGAGGCGGTGTCTCCAGCTAAGACGAAAGTGTCAGCAGCATAAGCTAATAAACTAGCGACTCCGTACTGAGCGTTGATCTTGGTGTGAGACTGTCTATTGTTGATAGTAGTTGAGGATGCACTAAAGCTAACTTGACCAGCACCTTTCTGTACGAACGAACAATTAAATCCAGCACCCAATCCGCTAGGTACTGTAACAGTTACTGCACTAGCGTTGTCTAACACAACTACTTTACCATTATCACTTGAAAGCAAAGTATATGCAGTTCCTGTTTGGTCATTAATACTAGCATCGAATCCTAAGATTGCTTCACCATCAAAGTTACCATCAGTTAAGTCACCAGCAGATACAGTTACTGTTCCTGTTTGTCCTGCTACTGATTGAACAGGTGCAAGAGACATTAGGTTAGTAGCTGTTACTTTCTTTGTTGTTGGTGTACCTGCTACATCGTCAACTATTGCGAGAATATCTGCACCTGCTGGACTAGGTAGATCGGTAAGTTCTGTAAATTTCTTGTTAGCCATTTTATTATTTTTATTATTCTACTGGTTCAAATAGTAATATCTCTTCTTGTTCAGTCATCATAAACTCTCCTTGCTCTGTTTGTAAAGCGTTATCAACTGTGCTGTCAAAACCATACAAAGCTCCGAAGACAGGACGGATCAAGTTATTAGGAAGAGGTATGATCTCACTAGGTTTCTCTAGCTGATCTGTGAATATCAAAGACATTATAAATTATAATGACTCTGTAGTTCCTGTTGCGTAAACGCTGTATGTACCGTCAGTCCTAGCAGATAGATTAGCTCTTATCTTTTCATAGTGACCGTGATCATCTCTGATCATTACAGCACCGTCAGCTGTTACATCTTCAGAATGTATTACATACCAAGCACCACCTATGTAGGCTTCGATGTCTACTGTACCTCCTGAAGTTACGGATGAAGAAGCAATAATAAAGGTCCAACCCTTAGAACGCTCTACTAAGAATGAACTGCCAGCCCCTGTTGAATTAACAGATGATAGCAGAGTCTTTTTTGAGAGTGTGCGAAGCATATTATTATATAGTTATAGTTAATAAAAGTTAAGACATGTAAACACCAGTACCGCCTGTAGCTCCTCCAAGTGTAGGTCTAGCTGAACGCTTCAACTGTGCCTGTGCTCCTCTTCTTTTCTTAGTAGGCTGTGTTTGTCTAACAGTCTTAGGTGCTTCAGCAACAGGAGGCGGAGGAGGCGGTGGTGCTGGAGGAGGAGGAGGAGGTGGAATGTTAGGTGATGACATGCACATGGTCAGTCTTTTGTTAAAATGTTTTCTTGAAGCTGTTCGTTATAAGTTTGTCTAAGGAATCTAATTACAGACACTTGTCCACTTTTAAACCAAACATCTTTTTCTGAGTTCGTCAAGTCAGGACATTTGTCAGGAAATAATTCTTCTAATCTTTTAACAACAGCCTCACTTATCATAGGCATTAGTTGATCTTCTTTATTCATTTGTGTAACTCCTATCATCTAGTTCATCAGGTAACTTACCTGTTCTTATCATATCTTCTGTCCAAAGGAAAGCACTGGCATTCCAAAGGATAGCACCTGCGTGATCTTCTGATTCATCTCCTTCACTTAATGCTAACAGATGTCTACTCATACTATCTATTAATCTACTTAATGGGAATCCGTTGTGCCAGTTGTTGTCTCCGTACATTTTCCCTCCGTCTTCAAATCGTTTGGCAAGGGATCGAATGGCGATTGGAGGAATAAGGCTGAATCGTCCTCGTCCAGTAGCCCTGTCACGCTGTGCACCTGTGTTGTAATTCTCCTTTTGTCCGCTATTTGGTAGTTCTTCGGTGTCCATAGTTTTGTTATTTGTTTTTGTTTTTTATTATATTGTTCTTTTCTTAATAGTCTTGCCATCCAAGCATTTATCAAAGCATCCTGTTCTGTCTGTCCCTTCTTCTCGTACAAAGCTACAACAGATTCCCAAGTGTATCCATATTTATCTAACCATCTTTCCGCTGCAATAGGACCGACACCTTTGACTCCACTGAATCCATCTGTAGAATCTCCCATCAATGTCTGTACTAAGTGGAAGTTGTCAGCTTCTTCCTCTGTTGGTTCGTGGTATTCCTCTCTGTTATAGTCATAGAATATTCCTGGCACTCCTTTGAAGTCCTTGTCTATACTAACAATGATTCTCTTGTCTTTCCAATTAGGATACTCAGTAGCTAAGATACTTAATATATCATCAGCTTCTATGTTAGCCCAAAGCTGTGCGTTAAGTTCATTAATCATCCATTCCTTCATAGGTTTTAAGATGATAGGTAGTACTGACTTTCTTCTGTTAGACTTGTAGTCAGGGAATAGTTTCCTTCTGAAGTTAGCTCTGTCACTCAACGCTAGGACTACTTCGTCAGCTTTTAACAAGTCCTTGAATTGTTCTATTCTTCCTATTACTCTTTCCTTTGCAACAGTCATGTCAGCATGAACAGTCCAAAGCTCCTCTTCCCATTGTATATTTTCCTGTGCTATAATTGAAGATTCAAATGCTAAGACATCTGCATCAATTAGTATTGTTGTTTTACTCATAGAATATGCTCCAGTTGTTTTGGTATTTTTTATGTTTTGATTTACTGTTAGGTAATGTACTTAACTTTATAGTGAGTCCATGTATATTATCTCTAGGTATTAACCACCAAGTCTTCTCAGGTAAAACATAACATCCTACAACATCTATTGTATCACACATTGTAACTTTTCTTGTACAGCCTGATCCACAATTAATGCCATAGGAATTAGTAGATGTCTTTTTAGTTGTAGCTTTGATCTGTACTTTTAAAGTACCTGCTGGACAAGTGACAATGAAGTCCCAAGGCATAGGTGTTGTTGGTATGTGAGGTTCAAAGTCTCTCTCTAAACATTCTGTTATGAACCTAGACTCAGCTATTGCTCCGATTCGTTGGGTATTTGAAGATGGCATAGGAAATCTTAGGTCAACTGTATCGTACAATTCTGCAACCTTCAAGTGCCAATCATATTCAAGTTCCGCTGTCATGTTTTCTTTCCCATCCAATTAGGTAAGCTAGGAACTTCTTTAACAAATCTATGTCGTCTTTAACTTTACCCATTGATTGATTACATCTGTTACATAACAGACCTCTTATCTTCCCTGTCTTATGGCAGTGGTCTACATCTAAAAGTCTTTTATTACCTGGACTTTGTCCTTGTCGATCACATATAGCACACTTTCCTTTCTGCTCTGATAACATTTCTTCGTAATCTTCGGGAGTTATACCATATCTATTTTTAAGATGTTGCCTCCTCCATATAGCTTCGTAATGCTCAGGGTTTTCTTTAATGCGTCTTCGTTGTTGCTCTCTTCTGCAATTCTTACATCTTTTCCCATAACCTGTTTTTGATTTTTTATCTTTAATCATTTCCGTTATGAGCATAGTCTCTTTGCAGATGTTACAAGTTTCCGTTTTCATCTTAGTGTGTCTCTGCCCATGACTTACCAATCTTGTACTCACCATCCATAGGACAGTTAAGCTTCAAGTCTTTACCTGCTGCTTTGATTGCTTTGATTGCTAACTCTCCGTATGTCTCAGCAAGTTCAGGTTTAACTTCAGCTTGGAACTCATCGTGAATATTACCAACAAATGAATACTCCCTTCCGTGTTGCCATCCTAAAGTCTGTAACTTGTTGTGTAACTTTATAAGTGCAACCTTCATAACCACAGCACCAGCAGATTGAAGTAACATATTAAGTGCAGCGTGTTCTGATCTTACAGGTAGTTCTCTACCATCCAATCCAAGTAAACTTGCAGAGCTTCTTACTTTCTCTTCTATCCTTTGCTTGAGTATCTTTAACGCAGGTAAGTTAGATAAGAACTTCTTCTTTAATATTGCACCTTCTCTTTGTGAACCTCCAACTATCTGTCCTATCTTAGCATCACCTGCACCGTAAAGGAATCCATAGATAAAAGTCTTTGCTTGATCTCTAGTCTCTAACTTAGCAGCTTGTTGATTAACTGTGTGGATGTCTCCTTCAAGGATAGCTTTAGTGTACTCACCTCCATCCCAATTAGCTAGGTAATGTGCAAGCATTCTTAACTCAAGTCCACTAGCATCCACACCTACTAATACATTACCATTGAGTGGGATGAATAAACTTCTGCACTCCTTTCCGTACTCAGCTCTTACTGCTGGTACTTGTGCTAGGTTAGGTTTGGAATGTGTACATCTTCCTGTGACTGCACCGTTTGTATTGACTCGTCCGTGAATCCTTTTATTCTTAACTAACTTAAGCCATCCATTCTCGCCCTCAGCCAATGCTCCTAGTCTTTTTACGACTAACAAATATTCGAGCAGAAGTTCGGCAGCTGGATGGTTTATCTTTTTAAGAGTAGGTTCATCAACCTTTATAGTCTTTCCATCCTCACTAACAGGTATCTCATATCCAAGTTCTTCAAAGCGTTCCTTGATCTGCTTCCTGCTACCAGGATTAAAAGGTATGATCTCTTCCTTTACATCGAGTGCTTTAGCTTTGTTAACTAAGTTCTGTACCATACCTCTACTCTTGAGTATGCTTTTAAGTTCTACTTTGGTAGCTGCATTGATTACTTCAACTCCATCCATGTGCTCAATAGTTAAACTATATCCCTTTGGAGTCTTCATCTTTTTAACAGTAGGTTCAAATATAGCTTGCAGTTTATCTTGCAGCTTTGCTCTTAATTGAATCAGCTTTTGTTCTAGTACTTCTGCTGCTGCTATATCAAACCCAAAGCCCCTGCTCTCTTGCAGTCTTATGATGTAAGCGAACCAATGTTCTATGTCTACCATCTTCTTACTAGGTAACTTGTTAATGAAGTATTCATACAAGGTCTTAGTCACTAGTACATCACGCTCACAATACTTCTTCATCTCCTCATTGTAGCTGTCCCATGCGTCCTCGTTCTCTCCGTAAGTAAGCTTTAACAACTTACCCATCCTGTGTCCCCATGCTTTCAAGCTGTGACTACCTACTAACTTAGGATCAAAGTCCTTACGCTTGAAGTCTTCCTCTCTTAAATCAGGATGAATACATCTGGACATTACTAATGTATCCTGTACCTGCACTAATGGTGGATAGAAGTCATACAACTTAGACAATACAGGCAAGTCAAAACCTATTATGTTATGTCCTACAATCTTGTCGGCTTTTGCTAACATCCTGCATCCCTCTTCTATACCATCACCACTAAAGGTAATCATCTTCTGTGCTATTGGATCGTAGATTGATAAGCAATGTACAACTTCAAGGTCACTAAGATTAGTGAAGTCTTCAATGCCATTTGTTTCTATATCAAAGAATAGTATTTTCATAATTTTAAAATGGTGCTTTGTCTTTAAATACATTCTCATCCTCAGTATACCTGCCACTGTCTTGTTCGTAGTACAATGTAGTAGCAAGTCCTGTCTCACCTGAGAATCTATTCTTAAGCACCCTTACTTTTGTTTCGTTATTGTTTTCTTTTTGTTGATTTCTCTCTAATCCTAGTACCATATCACTAAGTTGTGGTATAGAATGACTACCTCTAAGGTCTGATAATCTAGTTACTCCACCCTCTTCATGTCCTCCACCATTCGGTGGTCTTCTAAGGTGTGAGACTAGCACCATTCCACATCCAGTCTCTTCAACTAGGCTTCTAAGTTTTGTCATTGTATTATCTATTAACCTTCGTTCATCGTCACCTTCGATACCACTAACAACAATAGATAGATGGTCAAGAAATATCCACTTGCATCCTAATCCTTTGCATAGGTACTTGATCTTACTTAACAGATTGTCAGACTCAGTACTTCCGAAGTGGTCATAGGTATAGAACTTTCCATTACCTACTGTATCTTCAAATGCTTTACGAAGTTCTTCCTCCTTCAAGTCATTCTCCAAGTGTAATGGTTTGTTAACATGAATACCCATGATCCCAAGTGCAGTCCTTCTTACTGACTCCTCAAGTGCTATGTATCCTACAGTCTGATCTAGTCCTAGGAGGTGGTGACAGACTTCACGACAGAACAGAGACTTTCCAATCCCTGAACCAGCACAAAGTGTCACCAACTCTCCCCTCCTAAGACCATGTGTCATCTCATTTAAGGAAGCATAAGGATAGGGCTGACATTCAGATGTGTCTTCCTTTGTTACTGCCTCCCATATCTCTTCTCCTCCTACTATCCCATCAGGTCTGTACTCTCTTGCTTGCCAAAGGCAATTCACCAACTCCTCGCTACGCTTTGCTACTAACATATCATTAGCATCTTTAAGAGGTAACTCTGCGATGTGTGCTTTACCAGGTGTTAGCAGGGCTGCACATTGTGTAGCTCCACTCCTTCCTGGATCATCATTGTCAAAGCAGAAGATTACTTTCTCAAAGGATTCCAACCAATCGATAGCCTGACTAACATATTTCTTAGCTCCTCCTGCACCGTTAGGTACAGATACTACTGCCCACTTGTTACCGAATGCTTGGCTTACAGATAGTGCATCAATCTCACCTTCACACACTACCACTCTCCTTCCACCACTACTCCAAAGGTGCTGTCCATATAAGCCATACAGCTCACCCTTGATAGAAAAAGTTTTGTTTGAGAACCTAAGCTTCTGTGCTACAAGTGTTCCGTTCCTAGATTTATAGTTAGCTATATGTACTGGTTCACCATTGTGTTCTCCAATATGATAGCCCCATTTCTGACATGTCTCTTTAGTTATATTTCTTCTAGCTATTTCTTGTGGTCTTCCATTTATAAAATTAGTTTCACTCACTTTGTTTATTTGTTTTCTTTCTTTTGTTTGTCTGCTTCTACTGTATGTATTGCAGCTGAAACACATTGTGCTTCCGTCTGCGTTGACTCCGACAGCGTCACTCGATCCACATTTATCACATTGCTGATGCGTTCTTGTGAAAGCCATGACTTTGGTATTTGTTTGTGTGCATATAATATTCCTTTCTTCTCACACCATTGTGCGTAGGTAGTCTTGCTACCCTTACGAAGTTTGTTATAAGCATTCATAAACACTAACCTGACATCTAACTCAGGATGCTGTTCACGAATTAACAAGTGCTTTGATCTATCCTCACTGACCCATCTACCCTTAGTCTCAATGATGATTCCGTTGGGTAGTATAAAGTCAGGAGTGTAGGTACTCAGTCTCTTGTACTCAATGACTAACGATTCGTAAGAGTAGCAGACCCCACACCTTTTAAGTTGGTTTGCTATTCTCTCTTCAAATCCAGACCTAAAAGTCTGCTTTGATGATGTCTTCTTCTTCCTCTTCGGCATCGAGTGCTCCTTCAAGTGATTCACCTCCGTTAATATAGCCGCCTTCAACTTCAGTAAAGCCAAAGCTTTCAGCTGCTTTATCACTCAGACCACCATCTCCTAACTCGATTACTTGGACTGCTAACAAATCAAGGCTCATTCCAAAACCAGTTGATGCAACATACCAAAACCTAGGACGAACTGCTAACTTAACCTTTGATCCACCTCTTACCAATGTATCTTTCAGTGGCTTACCTTTTGAATCGTACAATGCAATAGACTTTGCAGGTCTTGGATCTCCGTTCTTGTAAGCACCAGCTAATACATTCTTTAACTTTGCTTTTACTACCCAATTACCATCATCATCTTCACGCACAGGTGGATCAGATAACTTAAGCTTTTGCTTTCCTAACTCCTCCAACTTAGCTTGGTATTCAGCATCAAATAAAGGTTGGAATTGTAAGTTTAAAGCAGCAGCTTCTTCCTTTGTTATTATTATATCACAGGTAAACTCACCTTGATCATTAAACCTAGTGTTAGGTGTGTTGACATTAGGATACTTTGCAGTACCAACTGGTGTTACTATTTGTGGATGTTTTGTTCTAGCTTTTATTGCCATTCTCTCTCTCTCCTTCTTGTTTTATTATTATTAAGAGAACATGTAGTGGCAGTCGTTAATTGCTGACACATCTAATGTGCCAAGTTCAAAGCTGTCTGCAACTTCTGTGTTCTCAGTTTGTTTCAATAACTCACCCTTGAACTTTTCAGTGAGGTCTTGGTTAAAAATGTTTTTATATATCTCTCTTAAATCTCTGTGCATCTTCGGTGCGTTTGGGCTTTGAGTAGCAAAGCAGTCATGTATAGTTGAAACATCGTAGTCAGCTTTGCAAGCTAAAAAATGTACAACACTTGCATCTATGCTGTGTATGTAGTTGGCAACCACTGCTTTAGCTTGCTTCTTAGGATCAACATTATCTTTATCCCTTCTGTAATTAAGAGTTGTCTTTTCCATTCCTAATACTGAATACAATCCAATCTGAACTGACTCGTGAATGTGTTGTTGAATCTCTAGTCCGAATGGTGTCTCCCACTTCAAAGTATCATTACATCCTAACACTACTGACTTGATCCACTTCATAAAATTTATGTGGTTTTCAAGTACAATATTTGTTTGCTTGTTAATCACAGTTGAAAGATAAAGGAGTGCTTCTAAGTATTCACTCTTGCTGAAAGGATTACTCCTTCCATTCCTAAGCTCACTTAAGAATACAGATTCAAGTTCAAAGGTACTTGTGTATCCATTCATTCCGAAAGGCTTAGTCATAACTATCCTTTTACAATACTTCCTATCTATTCCCCACTTCAACCAGTCACCTGCTAGGCTCTGTCTGTTCTTAGCTCTGTGTAAGTTCTTGTTAACCCTGTCAGCTATGTGCTGGTATACATCTTGTGGTGGTAGATTAGGTACTAAGTTAGTTAGCTTGCCTATCTTTTCATCCTTTAATAACAAAGATAATATCTGTATTCCATTGCAACTAGCATCCATCCTGCAAGGCAAGTGACTTAAGAATCCATAGCCTTCCTTCTTGAACGCTGCGTACTCAAAACAAAAGGCAAGGAAAGCCCAAGGCTCGGATGCATCATGCCACAATTTATAATTATATGGATCATTAGCTATTGTAATTATCTCTTTTGTATTCTGTTCTATCCAGGCAATACGATCCTCAAATGTACCCTTCCTTCCCCATACATTAGCTCCGTGTATCTTTAACCACCTGGCATCCTCTTCATTCTTGATTGGTACACCATCGTAAAACTCAATGCAACTCCTTCCTAAGTCACAGCTCTGTGGACTGACAAAGGATGGCACAGTATATACCCTGCCCCTGTAATCAACTTGATATGGAAAGTAAAACTTTTCCTTCTTACTATATAGCTTTGCAACATACATTATACGCAGTGATCTAAGTCTCCTGCCACTTGTTTCTAAGTTCCAATCATGTACATATTTAGCTTCTCTTTTCCAAGCTTTAAATGCTTCAGGGTCTTTCTCTTTTAAGTTCTCAATTGGTTCAAGCAAAGGTAATAACTCACGCTTTTCCATAGACCCTACGGACACATCACCCTCCCATAAGCGTAACATCACTTCATATTGCTTCACATTCATTCTATATGCTACACTTTGAAGCTTGTTTAATGGTTCATATAACTTACTAAAGTCTCTGTTATCAATGTCATAAGCATTCTTCATTATAGGAAGCATGGGAAGTTCATCGCTCAGGTATCCACCTCCGTAATTACCCATCCACTTTACAGGTTCTTCAGAAGTAGCTAACCAAAAAGGACGGAGACATTCAGAGTTTTCATCGTACTGCTTAATCCATGCGTGTAGCTTGGGATTCGGTGCTATCTTTTTTATATACTTTCCATCACGGACACGTACGCTTTTAAGCGAGAACAAGTTAGTCTGCATCCTTATGATCTCAAACAACCAAGCACCAATCTTAGCCTTGTTCTTTTGAGTCCATAGCTTAAAGCGTTCGTACCTTCCTTTTGAGTGTAAGTTCTTTTCTCTAATCCAGAACTTGTCAACAAATCTTTGCCTTGATTTTATATTCTTCCTATCTCTCTGTAACAGCTTCCATGTATTCGTGTCCACATAGTCTTTAAAGTAACGGACTCGTACTTCATCCTCTATTGCCTTTGCTAATTCAAAAGATACATAGGCAAAGGTCATGTCCTTACCATCCAGTAAATCCATAGCTCGTTTGATCGCTAGGAAAGCAACTACATCTGCATCTAAATCCCATAACAAAGGCAACCAGACTGGACAAGGTGATCCCTGCTCAGAGCAATCATCAAAGAACTTACCTATTACCCTTGCAACATCTGCGTGCATTGAATCAGCTAACTTTTTATAGCTAGGATTTTCGGATAATAAATTGTTGTTTTCTCGTAGTGTTTTAGCTTTGTTGTACCTGGCTTTGCCAAGGTGTACCATTAATGCTTCTTCGTTTTGCATTTCTTTGTGTATTTTCCGAATAGAAAGTCATTGTTATTCTGTCTAGGATGTACTCTTTTCTTATCTGTTCTAATTACATTGCCATCCTTATCATATCCTAGCTCAGTGTTCTGAAAGAATATTTCAAATGCTTCATTGACTTCCTCAGAGAAAGCCTTCCACCCATACTTCTCAACGAACTCGTAATCTTCGTCGTTACTACTCATCTTCTTCCTCTTCTTCTTCGTCTAGTTCTTCGTATCTCCATCCTTCTCCTCTTTTAATTCTTAAATCTCGTACAAGTTCAAACTCGTACTCGAATCTTAGGTCATCGTAAATATCTATGTCTTCATCCATTGGTTTTCATTCCTTTCTTTAGCTCTCTTTCAACTAACTTTTCCATGTGCCAGTTCTTATAATCAGGGTCTGCTTGTGTTTTCTTTTTCAGCTCTCCCCATTCACCTTCTTTAAATTCTTTGTACCAATAATCGTTCATCCAAACCATCTGCGTAGCTGTAAAATCAGGATCAAAGTAATCTAATTCTAGTTCATTTAAGAAACTAAAAAGATTATTTATTTGTTGCTCAACCTGTTTAATTATGTCGATTATATTTTCAGCTAAAGCGTGAGTATCTGCACCTTCTTCAGGTTCTTCAAAATATCTCTTTCCGTCTTTTACTACTTCATCGAGTTCATTAGGATACAAAGCATTTAAAATGCTGTAGCTGTCATTGTCTCCATAAGATCGTATATTAGCTTTTATTGTATCAAGTATTAGTTTTTCTCTGTTTATATATTTGGTTATGTCCATTGGTTTTATCGGTTAGTTTTATTATTATTATACTCATCCAACAAGTGTTGTAAGGACAGGTACAATGGAAAGTATTTATGGTTGTAATATTCGTTGTTCTTCAACTTATCTTTGAAAAAGGTATCATATATGTACCTCATTGTTTCTTCTATCATAGTGGTCTGTCCCATTGTTTTTCAATACTTCCATCTCTATCATAGCCATAGCCTAGTTCTTCCATGATCCATGCCATGCCAGTCTTAACATCATCTTCACTATATTCTTTATCGGTAGCTTGTTCATTCCATTCATGGATAGCTTCCCATACTACCTCTAAGGATTGTTTGATACTAAAGTTTGTCGGTTTCATAGGTTTTGGTTTTTCTATTGGTTGTTTTATAGTTTGACGGACACATCCCTCTATTAAGGAGTACCCTTGATCAAAGTTGCAATGCGGTGTGGATTGTGCAAGACATGTAAGACAGATGTCGGATTCTTGATCAATGCCGTACAATGTCAAGCCACATTTAATACATATCTTATTATTACTCACGATATAAAAGGCTAAAGCCCATAATCATAATAATGATAAAGAAAAAGAACATATCAATACTCATTATATCAATTCCAGTTGTTTAGTTGTTTTAACTCCCCATTGCTCTGCCATTGCATCTGCAATACCTTGAAATGTTTTACTGCGTAGTTTTTGTCTTTCTGCTTTTGTCTTAGCTTTAGCAAGTGCATCAGCGTACCATTTAGGGTGTCTCTTTCCACTTTTAAAAGTAGTAAATTCACCCTTACCGACAATCTTTGTAGGCTTTAACTTAGCTAGGTTCTTTAACCATAGACAGGTAGTCTTTTGTGCCTCATCTCCGAATTGCCAAGGCTGAATGATCTGATCAGGTTTTCTAATCTCTGAACTTATAACACTAACAGGATTTTCTATTGCTATCTTTTCTATAGGAGCATCCATAAGTAATCGTACAAAGTCCAAAGCCTCCCCTCTATTCCTCCATCGCTCCTCATTTCTTGACTTATCTTTATTGTACAACCATCTGTTTCCACTTACTGCTAAATAAGTACAAGGTGGATGAGCAATCATCATATCCCAACCATCGTTTATAACATCAAAAACAGAACCTTGGTAATGTGGTCCAGGAGAATCAGTGGGCAACAAATCACATGACATTGCATAGTGACCTTGTTTAATGAAAGAGTCACGGACTGCACCGCTATATTCGCAAGCTATTAATATTTTCATTAGTGTATGTGGTTGCAGATCGGACAGATACCATGACCCTTGTCAGCACATCGGTCGGATAATCTAGGGCTTTTACATCCACTTAAGAATGTAACAATAAGAATAATTATTAGTTTAGTTTTCATCGTCTTGCTCAAATATACTTTTGTATATACCTTTTAATTCGGCTTCATCCATATTTTCATAACCTTTAATACCATACCTAAAAAGATCGTAAAAATCTCCCATGTCAAAATTTTCGGAATCGTACAAAGATAGTTTGTGTATTATTTCTTCTTTATTCATTGAATTATTTCTTTCTATTGTTCATTTTCTTAAGTTCTTTAATAGCTTGCTTGTATTGCTCGATCTTTTCCTCATGGCTATAAGCTTTGCCGTTGAATAAGTCTGGCAAGTCTTTCATGTGCCATTTTATAAAGCCCCTGTGATGGTCGGATAAGACTCTGTAAAAAAAGTCTACTCCGTCTATTGATTCAGTTACTGACATGTTTTAATCGTTAGAAGTTAGGAATAAGAGCCATAGCCAGACCGCTATGCAACTCAGTGGAGACAAGATCATAACTAACAAAGTTTTGAAGTCTGTTATTTTAATCTTTTGGTCTTCTTTGAACCATGAAATGTCGGGTTCGTTGTTTTGATTTTTCATATGGTTGTTATCTTTAGGTTTCTGTATCCGTTCAATACATTGGATTTATGTAAAAGCTTTTGATCTAATTCTAAAAGTTCCTTTTCAGTTAGAAATCCGTACTTATACAATCTTTCAAAACTCTTTTCTAACTCACTTAATGAGTCAAAGTCTTTTACTTTATTTATTCTTTCAATAGCTGAATTAAAGTTTTTCATATTATATTTTTTCTATTGGTTGTGATTAATAATAATTTCTGCGTCTTTCAACTGATCTAAATCAAAACGATTACCCTCTAAAGGATTACCCTCTAGATGTGCTTCAAATTGATTCAAGGACGGCAAGTGATGATCTACTATCCAAACAAAGTCAGGATTTGCAGACCAAATGATTTTAGAGCCTATGGTAGGTAAGTTAATATTCATAATATAATAGTTAATATTGGTTAATTGCTCAACTGCAGAGGAGCCATGCATCCTTCAAATTAGAAAGACTACCTATAGACTACATTATCTGTCAAATCGATATAATATAATAGTGTAATAGTTTTATGCAATAGCTTATCTTTTAGTATATTTTTTATTTTGTAAGTATATTGATTAATAAGGGTTTACAACTATCTGCATAAAAAGATAAAAAACTTTTAAGGATCGAGTTTACAAACAAGTTAAAGCAAAAAAGTTTGTTGTAAAGCTATGTCTGGCAGGACTTTATGAAAAGATTAAAGGATGATTTGTAGTGTTTAAGCGAGATTGAGCAGAGTTGAATAAGTTTCAATGATTTCAGAAAAGATTGAAAACTTAAACGAAATAAAGAAATACAAATTTACACATCAACGCATCATGATATGTTGATATGTTAAACAATGTCGCAATGTCTGGTGTTGATCTGTTGATTTGCGATGGATAGTAACAATGTTTTATCCTCTAATTACAATAGCCTTACAACATCTCAGAATATATTGTCTTATCCTATTGATGTAATGATCTATTGTTAGTACTGCTATCGCACAATATTGATTATGTCTAATTGTAAATAGGCTGAGTACCGCTTAAACACTAGGTTTTTTGTTTTAACAATACCTACCCCACAGACAACTTTTTTAGGGGTGGCATCGGGGAGCAGAGCGACAGCGTATATAGCGTAAGCCCCTCAGATTTTTTCACCATTTTTGGAAATCGCTACACTCCTCCAACGCTTATACTAAGCTTTTTTGAAAACCTTACTCATCTTCATCCAGGTCTATATCGCTTTCAAAGTCTACAGTGAAGGATTCTATGACAGACAACTTTAAGCATTCTAAAGCTCCAATAATGGTTTCATCGTTAAGTTCATACTCACTTTTATAACGATAAATTAAGTTATGTAAGTCATTGTGTAACAGTTCTATTTGATCTTCGTATTTCATATATTTAAATTTAAGGCTTTACATTTTCTAATATTCGTTATAATCCTATTAATAGGTTGTTATAGATTTTCTATGACAAAGCTTTAAAGGAGCTAGGAGAGTATCGACTAGCGTTAAACAGGACATCTAAGAAATAAGTTGTTGGTGATAATCATATTGTAATTATTGATCTAGTATAAAGTTTAAAAGATGACAATGTCATAAACAATCTTTAATCTTAAACTTTTTAAGGATAGGTGTGTTCATATTTCTTTTAGAATTATTCATTATAACAACATTAAGTACTTTAGTATTTATGTATTTGTACTAACTATCGGAGCACTATATATATATAACTAAAAGATATGTTAAATAGGAGTCTTTATCGAACATAGTGAGTAAAGACGAAGGAAGTGAGCATAGCGATCTTCAAGACCAAAGCATAGCTCTAGGACCTTTAAGACTTCTCTTATAGAATGAATCAGTAAACTTTGTTAACTCTTCCTCTAGGAGTTCTTGTTTCCTTAAGGATATGTTATTATCTACAACCTGATTCATTTGTTCTACCCAATAAGCTACAGCAATACTTAAAGCATCTAATCTATCATCATGTATAAGACTACCTTTATCTTTTGTTATCCTTGATAGTTGATACATTAACATATACTTAGCTTGGTGTTCTATAGGATACCCTTGAGCACTCTTATAGTCATGTTGAATAACAGAAGGATCAATAATAAGTTTATGTTGGTTAAGTACAGGTTCTAAAGTATCTATGATCCTTAACTCTTTTTGTTTGTTATGTCTTACTTCTTCTACTGAGCAAGGGTAAGAGGTAAAGAGTAAAGGCTTAAGGAGTTCCTGGAACATACCATCACCAAAGTTAGATTCAATAACTATCTTATTAACTTTGTTATCCTTAGCTATATTAACTAATTGTTTAAGTGTTAATTCATCATATCCCCCTTTCAGACCACCAGCTTGAGGAACAAAGAGTTGACCGTTAAGCATCTTAACCACAGCGAACCCAGTTTCATCCTTACCTCTACCACTAGGGTCAATAGAAAGTACAGAGCCAGTGTAAGGAACTAGATCACCTATAACCTTAAAGGGTTTGTGATACCTGTCTCCACCTAGACCTACATTAGGTAAGTCTTTATTTTCGTTATCTCTGTCACTAGACCACATAATCTTTTCAGGTGCTAGTTCTACATCAACATCTGTTACTATAAGATCATTAATCTTCAAAGGATACCTGTCAGCATCTGAAAGCCTGGGATTGAGCATGAACTGAAGAGCGTACCCAGTCCTGCCGTAAGACATCTTTCTTTCCTCTAGGTCCATATCTGAGAACCTACTAGGCTCTGTAGTAGTCCCTATTGACTCATCTGTTATCTGTTCTTGTAAGAAGGGTGCTATATCATTGTCATAGTTCTTTAACACTAAATCCTCACTAGGATACTCAGATGTCCATATACGAGCGTTATAGCCTCTCTCACGCAGTTTGTTATAGATACTGTCTTCGCATTGGGGTGTACCTAGAAAAAGGATTCTAGAGGTGTCTAAGGGCTTAATAATAGCTTCAAACTCTTTTACCTGTTCATCCAGCTTATCTCTCATGCCTTGAGTAGCAGAGTTGTTAGGTACTTCAATGTCATCAGCTATTATGATGTCAGCACGAGAACCTGTTAACTGTGATGATATACCTAGTGACTTAACTGAGGGTGCGTGAGCAGCAGGTGCAGGACCAACATCAAAAGCAATCTTAGAGAATCTTTGATCACCTTTAGGTATAAGACCTTGAAGAACAGGGATGTCATGTATTATTTTAAGGGTGAAAGTGGAGAAGTCATCTGCTCTGTTTTTAGAAGCAGACACTACAAGTATGTTCTTAGTAGGGTCTAGGAGGAGTTGATGTACAGCATAAGCACTACATATCCAGGACTTACCTACACCTCTGAAAGCCATGATAACAGACCTTTTAGGACCATCCTGCATATAGTCAGCAATGTCGTACTGAAGGGGTGTAGGGTCAGGCAGGTTCAAGTGCTTCCAAACTAGATATAAGAAGTTACGGAAGTCCTTGAGTTGGTGAAGTTTAGATTCACTACTCATACTCTCTTAGGTGTTATTACAGTTATTACTATTTAACTTTAGCTTTTAAATCAGAGTCTTCTTCAAAAGGCAGTACTACATTTAAAAGATCATTGATTGGAGTGTCTTTACCTGCTGCAAGAACAATCTCGTTATCTTTAAGAAGTTGTCTAGCACCGTTAAGTATTGAAGGATTGAACTCTCCTGTGTCGTGCATCTGATCTATTGCAGCCCTGTAGCTATCTGCTACATAACCTTGTAAGTTACCTAGTTCTTCAAATGTCTTCATATATTATAGTTTTAACATTGTTATTATAAAAGTACAAGAAAAAGGGGAGACCCCACAAATGTGAGACCTCCCCAATAACATCTTATTATCTTGTATCTAAACCAAAAGATTAAGTAAGAGCAGACTCAAACTCAGCAACTGTTCCTAACTCAGTACCATTGTGGTATAGGTTAGCATCAAGGTCAGCAAGAGCAGCAGAGCCGTCTGTACTAGAGATGTCAGTAGCAGCAGCAGTTGCAGAAGTTGTTAAAACTTTGAACTTGTCATCACCTTCGTCCCAGATAAGAGCCACATTGTCTTCAGAAGAACCACGCTCAACGATGAATCCACCGTCATTAGAAGCATTAGTACCGTCAGCAGCACCTTTAGAAAGATTCATCAAAGAATCAGCAACATCAATGTTAGTAGTGCTAATCGAAGTAGTAGTACCATTAACAGTTAAGTTACCACTGAATGTAGCGTTAGCAGCTGAGATGTTACCGCTGAAAGAAGCAGAGTTACCGTCAGAAGCCAATGAACCAGCTTGAGTCTGTAAGTTACTAATGTCAGTATCGTTAGAAGCAACATTGCTTTGAAGTGTAGAAATGTCACTGTCATTCGAGCTAACATTTGACTGAAGCGTTGCTATATCAGAGTCATTGCTTGATACATTACTTTGAAGAGTAGCAATGTCACTAGCGTTTGTAGATATGTTGCTTGTGTTAGTGGAGATGTTACTTGCGTTAGTAGAAACGCTTGAGCTAACAGTTGAGATTTCTCCGTCAACATAAGCCTTAGAGGCAGCGTGAAGATTAGCTGTAGGAGCACCACTGAGTGTCAAAGCACCAGTCATTGTTCCTCCTGCAAGAGCTACTTTTTTATCAAGCTCTACTTTTGTTTTTTGACCCAATTGGGTAAGTAAGGTAGACATAATTAATTATATATTTTCTATGTTAGTATTGTATGTGAGAGTATTTAGAAATAGTATTACAAACACAAAGGAAAGTTGTCAAGATTCAGACTACTAAAAGATCACCTGCTTCTGTTGTTAGATTGTCTCCTAGTTCCGTAAGTAGTTTAGTAGCAGGTGTTAAGATGTTACCTAAAGATAATATTTTCCAATCACTACCGTTGTCAACAGCTATACAAGGGCTTCCATCATCCCCATCAGATACAAAGATAACAGTACCACTAGCACCTGCATTGGGCAATGACGAAGAAGTATAAGACCCTAATTCAAAAAGTTGTGATATAGATAGATCACCTGATATAGTACCACCAGATGTGTTAAGCTTGGTATCTAGTTGAGTCTTAACCTTTTGTCCAAGCTGTGTAAGTAATGTACTCATGGTCCTGTTAAAGCATCTACGAAGTCATCGTAATCTCCAACCTCTGCTTCTCTAGCGTCAAGGAAGTAAGGTAAAGAGTTCCAGGCAGTAGTACCGTCTCCTATCTTTATTCTGTTTCTTTCAGAGTCCAGTTCAATTCCTATCTCACCTTCAAGCAAGACAGGATTAGCAGTAGACCACTCAGTATCAGTTCCTCTTCGTAATTGTATTCTTTTAGTAAAATTAGGCACTTGCTCCTCCTCCGTCAAAAATATCTTCTTCTTGTACTACAACACCACCACCGTCAAGGGTAACAAAGAATGGATCACTCTCTAAGGATTCCACCTGTGTTTCTAAAGTTTCTGCTTTTTCTTTATTGTCTGTAGCTATAGCACCAGCAGACGCAGCGATAGTACGCTGTTGAAAGGTAAGTGGGTGGATACGAACTACAGGTCTTCTAGGCATCTGTTAACACTTCCACCTTCTAAGGGCTAAAGCTTTTCTAGTTGGTCTACCTTTAGAATCTTTCATTGGTCCTTTTACACCTGACATCCTTGCACAGAAAGACTTCTTTCTAGGACCACCACCAGGTTGAGGGGCTTTTAGATTAGAACCTGTAGCTCTGTTATACTTAGCTCTACCTTTAGCAGTGAGTCCACCTTTCTTAGACTTCTCACCTCTACCTAGAGATAGTGATACACTCCTAGCCATTACTTCTTTTTCTTAGGAAACCCACGCTTCATGTTAGCGTATGCTTTAGGGGATATAGTTGACTTCTTCTTGCTACGGCTAATGCCTAGCTTTCTTCTTTTATTTATGTTTTTATATAAGCTCATCTTTTCATTAACATCTCCATTAGACGATCCAGTTTATTATTAATTTCTTTTACACTTGTTTCTAATCCGCTCATGCGGTTCTCAACAGCAGTATCTCTTTCACTTTGAGCAGCTAACTCCACCTCTATCCTAGTTAATCTTTTCTCATCGTTATCTAACCTGTCAGTAAGTTTCTTAATCATCCAACCTATAACAGCCAATATAACACCAAGAGCAGTATCAAGAAAGTGGGAGAGTTGTTCAGTCATTGTATTAAGCTGATATAGTTGCTCCTAAGGTTGCTATTACTTTCCAAGCACTACCGTCATACATTGCTAAACAAGGACTACCTGCATTACCGTTAGAAACATAAGCTACTTGCCCTAGCAACGCACCGTCATCAGAAGTCAAAGCATTCATCTGAGCAACTGTACCTCCAGCTATTGTTAGATTCCTACCAAAGATTGCAAAGGCTTGCGTACTAGGTGAATCTTGAAACCCAAACCTTAAAGCTCTAGCGTTAAGGGACATAGCAATTTCTGTGGGAGTGCCTGCCTCATCTGTATCTTCAAAAAAGAGTTGAGTTGCTGTACCTTTAAGTTTTACTTTTGTAGCAGTAAGATCGTAACCTGATTCATTAAGAGTACCAATACCTACACCGCCATTAACATAATTTAACTCAGTATCCGATGAGCTAAGTTTAGCAGCTGTAACTACACCGTCTGAAAGTGTAAGAGCAGTAGCACCTGTAACATCTCCTGTGTGTGTAGCATTAGTAACCTTAGCTGAGTTAGCAGTAACAGCAGAGTTATTAGCTACTTCAGTATCAAAGTCTGTAATGTTAGAAGCAGAGTGAGTATGTGAAGCAGCAGCGAAAGCTGTAGCCTCTTGACCATCTAATAAGTCAGCATCCAATCCGCTACCTGTACCATCTACTGTTTTTAAAGAAGTTAATATTTCATTAGCTGTAGGAGTACCACTAGAACCTGTAGAAGCAGCTGTGATTCTTCCTTGTTGGTCTACAGTTATATCAGCATTAGTATATGATCCAGGAGTAACAGCAGTGTGATCTAGTTTATCAGCAGTAACAGCATCATCAGCAATGTTAGCAGTTCCAATAGGACCACCTGCAACACCTGTAGCTAGAGTAGTAGCAATCTCAGCGTCAACATAAGTCTTCCTAGTAGCATGATTTCCGTCAGTAGGATCAGAGGATGGAAGTGTAAGAGCACCTGTCATAGTGTCCCCTGCCTTATCTACCTTCAAAGCATCAGCTGCAATCCTAGCACTTTCCTCTGCACTAACAGCAGCAATCCTTGCAGTCTCTTCAGCATCTACATCTGCAACTCTAGCAGTTCTTTCAGTTGCAATCTCAGTGTCTACATAGTTCTTAGTGGAAGCATCCTGTGCTGCTGTAGGATCAGCTAGGTCAACTATCTTAGCTAAGTCAGCTTCAAAGTTACCGTCGGTGTTTTTGGTCATTACATTCTTACCACTACCCTCTTCAATTTCTTCATTGAGGTATAGGTTATGAAGGTAAGCACGGTCTAGTTCTACTTCAGTAAGTACACTACCATTTTCAAAGTCTACAAGAGCTGTCTGAGATGCACTGTCTCTTTTGATTCTTATCCTGTCTCCAGTAGCTGGTGCAGTAACAAATATGATAGCACTAGAAGGAGAAGTTTGAATACTGTAATCAGTGGTTAATGTCTTAGTAACAAAGCCTCCACCTGAAACACTAGCTGCATCTATTTGTACTACAATGTGAGAGTCATCAAGATAAGGAAAAGGGAAAGCAAAAGAGGTAGTCGAATTATCTCCTGTGTAGTCTACGAATGTATTAGCCATAGTAATCTATTATTAATTTGTTTGTTGTAAAAGTTCAAGCACATCTTCTCTTTGCATTCCACCTCTTAGACCTGCCCTAGCTTTTGTTAACGCAGCGTACTGTGTGTTTAACTCTGGATACTCTCGTAGCATCTGTCTTCTAGCTTCTTTTCTATACTTAGTTAGAACACTATTTATCTGTTGAATACGAGGACTAGGAAGACCTGGTTCTGAATCAGGAGATAAACGCTGATAGTTTCTTGATTTGATTAACTTGTTTAGGGTTTGCCTAAGAGTAAGACCTCTAAGTTTAACAGATTTAAGAAGCTCTAATTGTCTATCGTATGCTGATTGTCCTTTGTCGTTTTCGTATTCTAGCATATCTATCTGACCTCCTAAGCTGGGTGGAGGGTTTCTGAATGCATGATTTAAACTTGCCATCTCATTTAGAATTGGATCGTCTTTCTTAGTAGACATCCGAATAGGATTTATAAAACCTGTACCCATCCATTGTTCTGCTTTGTACTCTTCTCCTAATATATTTCGCTTAGTATCTAATGATCCACGCATTCCTAACTTTCGTTTTACTGCGTCAGCTACAGACCTAGATTCCTTAATAGCTTGCGTGTCGTAGTCTGCTACTTGAGAAATAAGATTAGGTACTAATGAGCTAGTGTAATTTCTACCTAGTTTTTCAATATATCTATCAGGATCACCTAAAGCGTCTGCCCACATTTGAATACCAGCTAAATAAGATTTATTAGTAGCATTTCTAGTTAAAGCTAACATCATAGAAGTAACACCATGCTCTAACAAAGATTCATCAAATGCTTTTTCTTCTTTAATACCAGTTTCCACTAGATCAGCTACTATTCCTAAAGGAGTAGCCAAGGGATCAAGTCTTTGATAGCTGTAATAAGTATCTCCGATTTTAATACTATAAGGTCTCCAACCTGTTGCCATTAAAGCGTCTTTTTCTCTTTCGTTACTAGGACCACCTCCTGTTATGTATTCTCTATTATTAAAAGCAACGTCAATTAAACCTCCTACAGTAAGTGCTCCTGTAACTACCTTTCCTCTTGCCCTTGCTTTTAAGATAGGGTCTGTACTGTTGAACTCTGCAAATAACCTCTCTCGCTCTTCTTTTAAAACAGTAACAAAAGGAGTTCTTTCAAACGCAAATTTTAAAATATTAGTAGGAGTACGTACAAAAGGTACAACAAGTCTTAGATAAGGAACTTTATTTGTAGCCTCTTGTAATGCCTTACCTAATGTCTTATCCTGTAGTTCTTTAGTAAAAGTCAAATACTGAGCTTCTTCAGCAGCGTACTGCATAAGAGCGGATGAGTCTGGATTAAAATTATCGTCTTTATGTTTAATAATAAAATCTACTTTGTCTTTACCTTTCAAACCTTTTTTGTCTGCTATAATACCTGCTTCTCTAACAAGACCTTCCTCGGACATCATGCGTCCACCTTCAGTAACAATGCCGTCAATAGTTTTATTGATGTGTCTAGCTAATCCTTTAGGATCACGAATACCTTGTTGTATGCCTGACATAGCGGCTTTCATTCTAGCAGCTCGACGATAAGCTAACTGTTTAAAAAACTCATCAGAAGTTAACAATAACCTGCTCGGAAGTCTTATGTAATTAGCATATTTATCTATTGAATCTTTAGCACTGTCAGATACTAAGCTACCCATTGGTCCTTCTTGTAGTCTTTGTCCAGTAATAGAAGCTCGTTGACCTTCCTCAAAAGCACGGTTGGACGGGTCTAATAAATTGTCTTGATCTTTAAAAGCTTGTTTAGCAAACTTACCTGCTTCTTTAAACATCTCACTATCAGACCAAGAAGCTATAACAGCTTTGACTACATCCATGTTTCCACTAGCTATACCACCAGCAACAGCTTCTAAGGTGGTCATCACTTGAGTCAACGCATTACCCATGATATTAACCATTTGTGTCTTAGGACCACTCAATATAGAGTTCATCCAATATTCAATAGGCATATCTAGGAAGTGTTTACCTTGTGCCTTTTTAGCAGTGTTAAACAACCGCTCGAAACTACCTTTAGGATCGTTGGGGTCTATGTGTTCTTTAACTAGTTTAATCATACGCTCAGGCTTCATATTACCTGAGTTATTAACAAACTCGTTGCGTATTCCTTCTATACCTGTTTCAGCTTCAGTTATACCAATCTTCCGTTTTCCGTAGTTCGTTCTCCTTGCTTGCAAAGTTTGTGCTGTACCTCGTCCTATTCTCCTGTGCACATCATGTACTACAAGTAACTGTTGAAAAGCATTTTTTAATTTAGCCACAGATACCGTACCGCCTCCAGTAGCGTCAAACTCCTTAACTATTTCAGATATATTTTGTATAAGTGCTTCGCCTTGATCTTGATAAGATTGTTGGGTAATGCGTATATCTAATAAAGTTTTCTCTATATCTTGTCCTTCTTCAGCTTGTGCTTCAACAGATTTCCTAATTTCTTCGTCTACATCCTTAACAGCATCAGCTACTGTTAGTTTATCAGGATTAGCTTCATAATACTTTTCTGTAAGTTCTTTCAGAACAATAGCATCTTCTCCAGTCTCCAATGCAAACTGTGGTAGTCTAGGTTTACCTCCTTTTAACAACTCCTCTGCATATCCACGGAACTTCTCAGGTACAGCACTGAGGAACTCGTCCTCTTTACCTTTCTTAAAGTCAGGAAGATCAGCAAATAATCTACCTCTCATATCTAAAGGTGCTTCTGCTCTCTTAGTTACATTACGCTGTTTAAGGAAGTCGTTAAATATTTTTTGTCGTTGGTCTATACCTAACTTAGCTTTTAAAGAAGCAAACATATCTTTGAACATGATCGCTACTTCTTGTGCTATTCTTTTTAGTGTACCTGTAGGAGCTAAATCTTTCTCGTCTAATTTCTTCAAGAAAGCATCGGTCATCTCTTCTGCAAAGTATTCATCTACATCTTTAAATCTGTAGTTTTCAGATGTGTGCTTACCTTTTAAAAACCTTTCTAGTTCTTTAGGTAATTCTTTTTTTAATAAAGTAGCAGGATCAACACTGTCATCTAAATCAACACCAAAGCTTCTAATGTAATCTCTTCTAGCTTTATCAAACTGTTTAGTTAACGAAGTAACATCAGCCTTCGGTAAATAACGACTAAGACCGTGCCATAACTCATGGATCATAGTACGCTTAATACCACCCTCGTCTATAACAGACTGTCTTATTTGTAGTAGGTTATTACCGAAGTTATAACGACCAGCAGATGGTATCTTATTTGTTATTGATAACGATACATCTCCGAAAAGACGCTGACCCATTACATCTATAAACTTCTCTACATCCGCTGCGTCCTGTGCATCTGCTCCCTTTACTGGGAACTTCTTCATCAACCTCTTTTTTAAAGTGTCAGCCCCTTTAGGAATAATATCCATCATCCCTTCTTCTTCGTAGGTCTTAAACGGTCTTGGTCTTCTTTCTCCTACTTCTTCAAAATCCTCAATCGTCTCATCTAATGTTTCTAAACGCTCTTGAAGTTCAGCTTCTTCTGCTGCTCTTACTCTCTCCTTTACGTCGGCAGTTCTAACATCTCCTAAAACTCTTATATCAGCTTCTATACCTTCTATACGTCTTTCAAGCATCGATATTCTAGTCTCATCAGCACCTGTAGCTTTACCTTCTTCTTTCTTTTTTAACAACTCATCTAGCCTAGCTTTATCTTGGTCTAGTTCTTTTTGTAAAACTCTCGCTTCATCAGTAAAACTAGGCATATCAGCTGTATCTATAATTTTATTCATTCCTATTTGTTTAGGATCAAACACTACATAAATATCATCAGACATTGGATCGAAGGTATTTTTTAAAATAGCTCCGTCATGTCCTTTTTTCTTGGCTTCTTTAATAGCTTTAACATAGTCAGCGTAAGTTCTATTAGCTCCTTTGAAATCCACTATCTTGGGATTATTCATAGAAAGCGTAGCTTCTATAACACCTCGTTTATCTGCTACAGGTTTTACTGCTTCGTTAAACGCTTCTTTAAGGAGAGAAACTGCTCCACCTGCAAATTCTTCTTGTGTTTCCACCTCGTCTAAGGACTTTAAAAATTTATTAACATCCCCTTGTTTTACTTTATCGTTCCACTTCCCTTTAGTATTTACTAGACCTGATTCAACTAACTTTTCCTCTACAAGCTCTAGTCCTTGTTTTTGTCGAGGGTCTTGCAGTGCATCTCTATAGTTATAGTAAGTATTTTTGATAGGTTTTACAGCAGGTGTTTTACCTTCAAAAGTTTCTACTATCTTCTCAAACAATCGACCTGTCGGTCCTTTAGTTCCTGAATACTTTCGAGCAGTTTTAGGTTTACGAGCAAAGAAGAAACCTTCCTTAGCAGAAGCTGCTCCTGTAAAAGAACCTAATTTAGCAGGATCAAAACCTTCTTCAAACACTACTTTAGCTTGAAGCGATCCGTGATAACCTTTGATTTGAAAAACCTTACCACCTTCAAGAGTATCGTTAACTACCTGTGCTTGTTGTTCAGCAGTACCTCCTTCTTCTTTTACTTTCCTGCCTCTTTTAATAGCTTTCAGTCCTGCAATAAAAGTACCAGCTACTGCTTCAAGACCTAGACCTTCCAGCACATTCTTCATGCGTCCCTCTAGCTCGCCTTCATCTCCATCATAAGCTAAGAACTCTGTTACTGGATTCTGTAACTCTGGTACTTGTTGGATAAGATTAGACAGTCTAGCTTCCTGCCCATTAAAGAATGTAAAGTCAGTAGCAGCACCAGCGACAACACCCTTAGTAACAGTACCTGCTTTAGCTAACGCACCTGCTCTACCTGCAAGACCAAACAAAGGAATGAAACCTGTCGCAAATTGTGATATACCTTCTACAGCTCCTCCTGCCATAGTTTTAGAAGTACCAAGGAATCTAGTATCATAGTCAGGAAGTATATCAAAAGACAAATAATCCGCTAAATTGTAAGCACCTTGAACAGCACCTTCTACACCACGAAACGGAGCAGCTAATACATCGCCTGCTATATCAAAAAAATCGTTGTCGTCTTCCTTTAAAATGTCTTCTGGTAATGCCATAGTGTTTTACTTTATAAGTCTTAATCTTTTAGCGAACTCTCGTTGATCTTCCACAAATTGTACTAGATCATCTATCCCTATTATACTAGCTTTATCTTTTACTTCTTGAGGCATATCCTCGTTATTCTTTATGTCTTTAGCTTGTTCTAGTGTAGCCACCGATAAAAGTCGAGTTATTCTTGCCCTACCTTTAAATTCAGCAGCATCAAACCTAACTCTTCCGTCAGGTGATAAACCTCTTCTAAGAGTGTCTGTGCTAGTAAAAGTTTCTAAGAAACCATTTATATTCATCCATTGATTAAGCATCCCTTCTTTTTCCTCCACCGTATAACGCACACCAGGTTGTCCTTTAACAGTCATAGGAACAGAACCTGCCATAACAGCTGTATCTGGAGTTGGTTCTACTTTCCAAGCGTTGGGGTCTAACTGTTCAGATAAGATAGCAGAAGTCCTAATACCGTATGACCTAAGAAATTCAAAAGATTTCTGTTTGTTTTCTGGTGTAGCTTCTTTTGCTCCTAATACTTTTAAAGCTTTAGTAGTCTCCGCTAAGTCACCTTTTTTCCTGTCGTATCCAAAAAGATTTTCCAGTGCTTTATCGAACATTCCTTTTTCAGGTGCTTCTAAATCTTCCTGTTTTGTTTCTAAATAGTCCTTGACTCTTGTAGCTTCATTCTCTTCTTTAGTTTTTTCAACTGTACGAGTTTTAAGCTGGTTTTGTAACTCCTTATAAAGTCGTTCATCTTCTTTTCTAGTAAACTCTAAAAGTTTATCTTGTCTTTCCTCGTTAGATAGAGGTGTCTGTGTAAGTTGTAGAGTATAATTATCTATATTTGTTTGGAACTCAGCTAAAGAATTTGTCAGTAGATTACGACCTTCAGGATCTCCATTTAAAAGACCTTGTTGATCGAAATAACTTTTTACCTTTGTAGTGAAACCATCGCTTATAAATCTTAAACCAGGAGTGTTTCTTTTTAACTCTTCTTTTTTCCTTACATTAAAATTTACATTTGTAGCTAACCACGATTTAGCTTGGTCATTGAAACTAACAAAAGCTTCTTTATTACCTGCAAGATTGGGATTGTTTAAAGCAAATCTTTCTAAATCGTTTTTGTTTGTGAATTTTTGTCCTCCAAACTCAACTTCTTGTTCTCCGCTGTTCAGTTGATCGTGTGCAAATTTAAACTCAGTAAGTGTATTATCTGCTAATTCAACACCTGCTTCCTCTTCTTGACCTTCGAATATTTCAGCAGCTTTATTTATGACTCTTTCGTACTCTAAGTACTCATCATCATTCATCTTAGCGTTACCAAACTTTAGGTTTTCTGCTGCCCAATTTAAAAATCCATCCGCTCTATCTTCGTTACCGCTAGCAGCTAGTTTCCTAATAACAGAAGTAAAGATAGCTCGTTGCTCTTTTGGTGAGTAAGCATTTAAATTACCCCAATCTTCAGCAAAAGAATTGAGAGTTTCTAAGTCATATATACCAGCCCTAGCGTCATCGTCTAAAGCCCCTGTTATATTTCTTACTGTTTCAAAAAGAGCAGAACTCGTAGAGAAAGCTAATTCTTCTTTAGCTATTGCTGATTGTCTTACTTCAAAGTTTGTTACAAGCGGTTGTATCTGTGGGTTTATGGCTTTTTGTAAGCCTTGCTGTGCAATAACAGAACCTGCTAATCCAGGATTATTTTGTATGTACTCATCTCTTACTTTATTAATAATGTCAGCCCCACCTTCAGGATCATCTTCTAAAGGGTTAGCTAAACGCTTATTAATCTCAACCATCAAATCTCTACTAGCTAACTTACCTATCGCTTCTATCTTCCTCTTCTGATTCAAAGGAGAAGTAAGCCAACTCATTGCACCTTTTCTTACTTGCTTATCAAACTCTCCCTCTGTCTTTTGAAGCATTGCTTGAATCTCTTCAGGACTCTTCCTTGATAACTCATCTTCAAACTGTTCTGCTTCTATATCGGCTACTTGTGTGTACTGTTGTAGGATAGGATTAACCTGTGACAAAGCATCTGCAAGGTCCATCAACTTATTCCTTGGTGCTCGTACCTGTGCTACACTGTACTGCCCTGCTCGTTGAATAGTAGGTTGAATGCCTGGAACTGCACCTCCTAAACCTTGTACTTGTACTCGTTCTTTAGCCATTAGCTTACTGTTGTTTTAGGTGTCTTCATCCTACTTCCAATATCAAGTCCTGTTCTGTATCCACTAAGTCCACCACTGATAGCACCTAATCCTGCTGTTAAAAAACTAGGTCTATCTATAGGTTGTTGAATACTTATAAGTCTTTGTTGAGAAGCTAGTCCTGCCTGTTCTAATCCTAATTGTGTGCCTAATGCACTCATTTCTTGTTGTCTAGTAACAGCAGCTCTATACCCTGCTTCCTGTCTAGTATAGTCATCCATCAAAGCCTGTACACTAGCACCAGCAACTCCTGCTTCACCTGCTGAAACCCTAGCTCTAGCTAAAGCTTCTTGTGATTTCCTACTGACTTGTTCAAGTTCCCTTGCCGTAGCTTCTTGCTCTTGTGCTTGTCGCATACGGATTGAGGTCTGTTCTTGTAACGATCTTTGTTGTTCTGCTGCTGCTGACTGTGCTTGATAAGCTGCTTGTTGTTTAGCTTGTTGTCTTTGTCCTGCATATCCTGCTATTGAAGACGCAGCACCTACCGCTGCACTTGTTGCTGCAATACCTAATTGAGTAGCCGCAGCAGTACCTGCCGTTGCTCCTAAACCTGCTCCTAATGCTGCGAAAAAACACATAATAAATTACTTCCTCTCTATCTTAAATGACTTATAACCAGGATAATTGCAATCTTCAAAAGTAGCACCTAACCAAGTCAACCACCTAACACTCAGTGTATTAGCTTCCATAACATAGTTTGTTAAGTAGTCAAATCCATCCATCAAATCATCTATCCACATCTGTGATTCCTTAACAAACTTCTTCTTAATCTTATAAAAGTTCCTAGTACCTAACAACCAAGCTATTCCTATGTTCTCTCTAGGACTAACTCCGAAGCAAGCTAACAGACCGTCTTGACAATCTTTGACGCTGTAACACTTACTACTAGCTTCAAAGGAACTGTACACAGCATCTCTAGGGTGGTGCATTAATCCTATACACTCCATCATATCTTCTTCTCGTAAGTCTTCGTACAACATAGGAGCATCAAGATCAGCCATGCTAGGTTCAATTCTAACTTCCATATCTTCTACTTCTAGGTATCATTGTTGATTCAAACTCAGCAGCCAATAACTTACAAGGCAGTGCAGAACTACTCTTAACTTCTATAGTAGCGTCATTAGGTTGAGCTTGTACTGCAAACTTAAAGAATCCAGTCTCAGGTGTGAACTTACTAAGTGTACTTACAGAAGCTAACAAAGTAGGATTGTAAGTGTAAGTGTAAGTATCTCTGAATTTAGGAGTTACTTCTACAGTAAAGTGTCCAGTCTCTGAATACTCAATACTACCGTTACGGATAGTTTGGAATGTATAGTCAGATGCAGATCGTCCTCCTCTTTCTGTAGGTTGTTTCAAGTTCTGCTTAGAGAACCTGTATAACATATCATACTCATATCCTATGAAGAAGTCATCCTCACTTAGGTACTGATAGCTTTCATCAGACCAAGCAGCAGCACTTACAACTTCTGAAGTTACTTCCCAATAATTAGTATCACTAGTAGGTATAGAACTAGATGAAGTGTGACCTTGGATACATTTATATAATGTACCTCCATCACTAACATAAGATGCTAACTGACCATTCACAATAGCTTCGTTATTAACAGAGTTACTTATAGTCAATCCTCTTCTGTTACCGTTCTTAGTGTACACTGCCATACCATCTCTGAATACAAATCCTCCAGTAGTGGTAATCTTAGTAACATTAAATTGAGTTACACCGTTAAATACTACTCCTGATCCACCACTTCTAGTGTAAGCAATAGCACTAACATAAGTATCATCTGAACTACTAATTCTACTATCTAACAGTAATGTGTAATCTAGTCCTTCCTCTGTTAAAGCATTTTCAACAGGCATCTGTACTAACTGTTTACCATCAAGTATTAGGTATAATGTACTGTCAATGAAATCAAAACCTGTAATATTATCTGCGAAAACCCACTTCTGCCATGCACTTTGTATCTTTTCTTTTCCATTCCAAAAGTATTTATAAACATACAATGTGTTTTGATTTGTACTGTCTTGCACTAACACCATAGATTCAGAAGCCGAACCTGCTGTTCTCCTTATACTCGTTGGTATATATTTAGGAACTTGTGATGTTATCTCTTCTGCTTCAAATACCTCAGTATTATTATCTACAAAGTATTCAAACATACCTTCAAACTGTCCACGATTAAACGGAAAGTATATATAAGGACCAAGAGCCAATGGAGTTACACCGTCTGATATATCGTACTCAGTAACTGGAGATATTGCTACAGTCTTAGGAGATAGTATATCTGCACCTCTAAGTACAAATTGTGAACCGTTACTGAATAACATTAACTTTTCTTGAAAAGGTAAAGCGTTCTGAAGTACTGCTACTTTAGTGTGACTGAGTCCTACATCTATAGGAGCAGAGTCTAACAAAGATTGTGTAGTAGTCCTGAAGAAGTTAAAGTATTCATCTGCTTCTGAGAACACCACAGCATCATCAGTTAAGAATCCTAATCTGTTCTTAAAGAAAAAGACATCATTAATCTTGCTGCCTACAAAAGAAGGAAAGCTATTAGTTTCGTCATCTCCAGCTTGTCTGCTTCTCCATCCTACTTCTCTATCAGGTTCAGATACTACATCTTCTTCAGGCGATTGTAAATTGAAAGATGTTATAGTATCCCCTGTAAATACAGGAACAAGAGTAACAGGCATAGTGTTAGGGTCAAAATGAGTTTCAATGCCTTCATAGACTGTTGAATCACTCTGATCTTGTTTCCATCCTATAGTTTCTATCCAAGAACCCTCTCCAAATTCTGTGCCGTCTTTTGTTTTAAACCTAACATAGTAATCATCTTGTTCTAAGTCTGCATCACCTATTATTTTTACAACAAACTTATCGAAGCATTTAACAGGTAAATCTGTAATATTATCTACTTCTTTATAAATAAGACCTAAACCTTGTTCAGCCAACCCATCAGAAACTTCAATATCAAAATCCTCAGAGTTACTATCAGCATCTCTACTTTCTATTTGTATTACTGATGCTTGTCTAGTTATCGTATATGTAGTTAAAACTCCAAGTGTAACAGTAGCTGTTGGATATGTAGCAGCAGTGTAAAGTGCGTTGTCGTGCCATGTTTTATCAGCATGGACAAAGTATTTAGGTTGGAAAGAAAGTGTAGGAGTTGCTCCTCCTGTGTTGTATCCTTGTCCTCTGTTAGTGATTACTAATTCAGTTGCAGACCCACCTACTAATTCAACATAACCTCTAGCACTGCTATTTGATCCTTGATTTACAGTAAAAAATAATTTCTCACTATGACCATAATCTTTTACTTTTTCTAAAAAGAACTCACTTGTAGAACTGACATTAAAAATCATGTCTTGCATACCAGAACCTGCTGTATTTAATGTCAATCCTGTGACTCCTGTTTCCCCTGCACTAGAAGCACCGTAAGTACGCTCTAACACATAAGCTAAGTCTTTAGCTATATATTCTGTGTCAGCGTGTTTACCGCTGGTAGATGGACCACTGAAGTAAGTAGCTGCTTGTAAATCTGTTATCTGAGAAGGTTCGTGGTGTGAGTTTGTATAATCACCTCCAGAGCCATGTCCTGTGCCTTGAACTATATCACCATTAATCTTAACAGTGTAGGTCTTTTCATAATCTCCAAGTTTAACAAATATCAAAGCTTTCTTTTTAGGATAGCCTTCACTTATTAAATTTAATTTATTTACTGTCTTCTTCTTATTAACAAGAAATGTATAGTCAACTACTGTTAAAGCTCTTAGGTCTTCTACTGGATTAGTGATACCATTAAGATAACTCTGTGCTATAGATGTTGTAGTTACTGCTATATTACTACCGCTATCAAGATCAACAACACCTACTGTAGGAATGCCTCCACCCAACGATACCTGTACACAATATTTATTGTCTTTATCTCTTTTAACAAAATGTGAGAATAAAGAACTAGGATCACCTGTACTTGAAGGAGTGCTTTTATTTATGTCTGTTACGGCACTGTTGTTAAATTCACTAACCCATCTTGTATTAGGTCTTTTTACTAATCCCTCTACTACAGTGGACCAAGCATTTATCTGCTCATCACACTGTCCAGGGTATCTTAAATTGTCAGGCTGTTGTGATACACCTTGTGCAAGGTTAGGAATACTGGTGTGAAGCAGTGGCATCTCTAACGATCAAGTACTCGTAATACGCTATAGTGATCGAAGATAGTCCTGTCTGCATTCTCAGTATCACTTTCAATAGCCCTAGCTTTTGCTTCTATCTCATCTCTCAATGCAAAGCCTTCTATCTCTCTACTACCTAAGAACCTAGCAGCAAATATTCTAGCAGCTTTAACAGATATGTAATGTCTAAATTGTTCAGGTAGTTCTTCAAATTCCAACTCAAAAGTAATTATAGCTTTTAAGTCCTTAGTCCAAGTATCCCTGTGATTCTTCCTGTCGTACAGTGTAGTACCTCTTTGTACAGGATCAGTATCTGTGTTTAACTCAGGGTCTAAGTCTACCTTTAATGTATTGTTCGGAAGAGTAATCTTACTTGTATTAGCATCAGGTACTAATGGATAATCATACTCAGTATTGAAATGCCATCCTTCCGATTGGATAGCCTTACTTGTTTCTTCTAAAGCATGGACTGCTTGTGTAACTGTTACAGGAACACTTGTTCCACTTAAAGTATTAACAGGTGATTCTCCTATTACAGAGATCATTATGTTTACCGCTTCTAGTTTAGTTGTCAGTGCCATAGCTTAATAAATAAAAATATCGGTGGAGGGTGCGGAACGAATCACAGACCACCCAACACCGAAGAGAGAGTCCTATTAAGATACTAATTCGATAGCACACTCAGGACGGAGGATTCCGTGACCCATAGCATACTTAGCAACGAACAATGTACCTTGACGCTCAATCTGATATTCAGACTCAGTAGCAAGATCAAGTAGTTTAACAGTTCCAACAGCAGCAGAGTGTCCTACGATACCCAAGCTGTTTCTGAAGTCACCATTGTATCCTACTCCGCTTCCACCGAACACATCATTAGCTGATGAACCGTCTCCAGTAGAAACAGCTGACAAGTCAGTTGATGGGATGTGAGTGGATTTGAAGATGCTGATACCAGCTACTTGTGCAATGCTACCAGAAGCAAGCGATCCTGAACCTCCTACATCTTTATTAGCAGCAGAAGTATTGATAGCAACTGCACCGCTACCTCCTGTAATAAGTTTGTAGTATTCACTAGGACGAAGAACAGCAAAGCGTCCGTCACTAGGAATGTCATTCTCGTCAAGCTTTTGAGCAGCTGAAAACAAAGCAGTGATTAACTCAGAACCTGTAACAGCAGCAGGAGTACCTGCAACATCACCAGCACTGAAGTCATTGTTAGCAACATCAAGTTGTCCACCAGTTTTACCGCCAGTAATGACAGCAGAACTACGAGCAGCAGCGATGAATACTTTAGCAATAGCAGTGTCGAAGCGAAGTGCAAGAGCCTTACCTAACTCGTTAGCGTAAACTGAACGAATGTCGTAGTGGTTCTTTACATCATCAATGTTAGACAAGAAAGTAGAAGCCAAAAGCATCTTATCGATAGTGATGATTTGTTCAGCTTTCTTGATGTCACTTAGGTAAGAATTATCTGCGTCAGCGATGTTTTCGCCTGGTGTGTGATAGTCAGCAGAAGCTATTCCTGTAACAGGGAACTGAGCTGATTTACCGTTTTCGATTGTGCGAACAGTGTGAAGGGGTTTGAAAATGTTTGACTCTTCAAAGGTCTGCAAGATTTCTCCGCTGAACTTTTTAAGAAACAAAGCATCTACATCACCAGCACTATTAACTTGTCCTACACGAGAGGGGGATGTATCTCCATTAGCCATGATATATTATCTCCTTTATTTATGTATTTGTGATTAGTGTTTATGTTTTGTGACTTTCGTTGTAACCTTTGTTCGAGATTGTCCACCGCAGTGGGTCTTGACATTAGTTATACTAATTGTCTATTCAAAGTGAATTTAATATAATAATTCCACCTAAGCAAAGAACAGTCAAGACAATAGCCTTTTCCTTCTTTGTTAGTGAATTGTATTTATCTAATAGTTTTTTCATTTATTCTTAGCTTTATTGTGTACATATCTAGTGTAGATTATAGGCACTACATTCCAAAGGATAACACCTACTAGACATAGTTTCAAGAATCCATACACTTCGTCTAACATAGAATCAAAGAATCCATCATCCATCTTTTCATCTAGTTGTAATTGTACAAGTTTCTGTACATCTCCTTCAGATAAAGCCTTAGCCTTATTAGCTAGTCCTTGGTTTTCCTCCATTAACTGTGCTCCTTTTCCTACTCCCCATCCTAGAGCAGCACCGCCAGCGGCAGGACCAGGACCACCTAACGCACCTACAGTTGCTCCGCCTACACTACCAGCTAGTGGGTAGAAAGTAGCCTTGGAACATCCACCTAAAAAAACCAGCAACCAAAAAACTGGGAGAAAAATAAGTGGAGTCCAAGGCTTTTCTACGAGCAAAACTAATATTAAAGGTAATTGTTACTTACTGCGATGCGTCTGTCAATCTCTTCGTGATAAGCTTTGTCACCACTTTTATATCGAGGATCAGACATTGCTCTAGCAAGTTCCTGATTAGACTTGAAAGGCATAGTAGCTGAACCAGTAACTGAACCTTGTGTTAGTCTAGGTGTAACTCCATTCTCTGCCTTGTATTGTGCGTACAGTCCTTTAGCTGCAAGCTTTGCTTGGTCAACTGTTCCGTTCTGTACTATATCATCAAAAGTATTTATCTCTTCAGGTGAGAGGTTGTTTGATGCCCATTCTGCCATTTGATCCCAATTACCATCTGCTACAGCCTTGATGCTTCCTTCTTCACTTTCCATCAATGCTTGTTGACCAGCAGCGTAGCTATCTACTAACTCCTTCGGTAGCCCAACTTCAGCAAGATTCTTATAGGTCTCTTCAGATATAACACCGTCATTCTCAAAGAACTCTTTACTAGCTTCAGCAATAACAGTATTAGTATCCGTGTTTTCTGTATCTGTGTCCTCTTGTTGTTCATCGCTTTGCTCTTCTTCTGGTTGTTGTTCTTCTTCTTGTTCAGCCCCTGCTCCCATTTTCTTTTCAAGTTCACTATAGGCATTAGCCATATCCTCAGCACTCTTAAACTTTTCAGGTAACCAATCAGGTCTATCCTGTTGCGTTTGTTCTTCAGGTACTGATTCAACAGTCTCCTCTGACTCAGGGTCAATCTCCTGTGGTGCTTTTTCATTTATCTCTACTCGGTGTAATTCAGCCATATCTCTCTTTACTCTTCTTGTGGTTGTTGTTGACTACTCATGTACTGCTCTTGTGCAGCATTGATAGCAGGTGCTACAGCAGGTTGACCCAACTTCATCATCATCTCTTGTTGTTGTGCCATCTGCATAGCTTGTTGAATTTCTTCTTCTGTCTTGATCAATCCTTCAGTCTCTATACCTAATGCAGTAGCTCTTCTTTTGAAGTAGTCAGATACATTAACATATTCAGCAACTGCTTGTGGACCAACTATCTGATTAGCACCAGCAAGGAATAGATCAAGTTTTTGTAAGTCATTACCTCGTCCTAGTGCTTCAACACCAGTAACAATAGTAGGTTTAACAATGTCTTTAGGTAGCTTAGGTAATCTATTTTCCTTAGCCATCCTAGCCATTAACCTTGTTACTACAGGCATTTGAAACTCTTGAGATAACAAAGAATAAAGTCCACCTAGTGCAGCTTCAAGCTCCTGGGATAACATCCTTATCTCCTCTGCTGTTACTCGTTCTGCATCTCTTACTACTCCACTGTTCAATAGGAATGCCTGTGACAATCTATCACTTATTCCATTCATTACTGACTGTGCAGTCCTGAAGTCATTGAACTTGTTAAGTTGTAAAACAGATACATCTCCTTCAGAACCTTGTACAATAGCACCGTTAGGAGATTCAGATAATGTCTTAGCCCTAGTAGTACCGTTAGGATTGACCATGAACAACACCTTAGCTGCTGCTGCACTACCCTCTACTATAGCTTTAGTAAGAGCTTCCAAAGACTTCAAGTCTCCAATGTACTCCTCTACAAATCCTCTGCCGTAGTCCTCACCATCTATCCTTGTATATCTAAGTGGTAGGAATGGAGTCTTTTCTATTGGGTATCTACCTCTGGATTCTTCTATTACAATTCCTTTTACATCTTGTTGTACTACAAATTCATTGCCTTCTCTTACAACAGAAGTATAAAGATCACAGCTGTTTTCTTTCTCTTGACGATATACCTCTTCTCTTACAGACTCAGGTAACATCATTGGAGCAACAGTTTCTTTGATAGCTATGTGTGTTACATTCCCCATTGGGTCTCTTTTTACTACATAACGATCCAGTCTAAATACTCTCATACCACCATCATCAGGTAAGTATAACAATGTATTTCCTGTCACTAATAAATTCTTTAAAGCTTCAAAAACTCCTACTCTAAATGCTTCTACTTCTACTTCTTGAGATACACTTCTTTCTACATCTGCTAATGCTTTCTCTAAGTCAGATCGTAACTGCTCTCCTCCCTCTGGTCCTAGCTCCTGCTTTGCTTTATCTAATTCATACCTGTCAATAACAAGACGAAAGAAAGGTGCGTTAGGTGGTAACAAAGCTAAGAGTAATTTAGATGCTAGGTTGTTAACTCCTCTAGCTCCTACTCCTTGATATGGTGTGTAATACTTAGTAGCGTGACTATGACCATCAGGTGGCATAATGTAAGGAATAGTCAACTCAGATGAGGTTCTACCTCGATCCAAGAAAGACCACCTTTGGTTCTCCAAGCTACTGTATAGCCCTTGAGCTGTCTCGTGCATATTAGATTTCTTCGTCAGAAGTCCACTCGTCTGTGGCTAACACTTCTAATATTTCAGAGTGTGTGTATTCAGTCTTGCCCCATAGAAATGATGGTTGTCCGTCTTCGTACCTAGCAAGTATCTTTGAACCGTCTAAGCTCTTACGACTGTAAGACTCGTCAATGTCGATGAGTTGAGCAAAGTCGAAACCACTAACCTCGGAAGTATCTGCTATAACATATGTTCTGTTGTTCATATCTATTAGTATGGTTTATCGGTAGTGCTAAATGTTACACCGTTGTTCGTGCCGTTGTAGCCACCTGTTACCTCTGTTACATCGTTCTCAAATCTCCAAACAGCAACTGGTTCTACATATGTTTTATTATTGTAAATATTAGAAACAGCCGTAGATGTTAATGCACTATCGAAAACTGCAAGCTCATCTAACTTTCCGTCGAAGTATCTAAGGTTAGATGACCAATTAGGGCTATTCCTACCAATATCAAAGTCCTCTGCCCAACCAGATGATAGCCCGCTAATCGTTGCACTTCCGCCATCACTAGCACTTCCATTAATATAAACGGTTAAAGATGTTCCGCTAATAACAACCGCAAAATGATACCAAGTACCGCTAGAGATGCCACCACTAATTCCTAAAGTTACATCAGTATTAACACCTGCCGATAAAACTCTAAGTTGAGAAGTACTCTGAGGTCTTATACCAAAATTAGCTGAACCGCTTGCCCCAGAACCAATAATTACTTTTTGTATTGTATCGTAATTAAACCACCCTGTTACAGTTGCATTAGAGGAAGCATTTAATGGTGATATTGTTCCGACACTTATGTAATCAGCAGTACCGTCAAACTCCCCACTATAACTATTTGAGGTGAAGGTAAATGTTCCAAACGCACTATCACTAGCATAGCCTCTCCAATTAGCACCATCGTATATGATGTAATTATTAGTATCTGTTTCAAAGTAAGCATCACCTGTCGAGGGACTACCTGGACGAGTGGTTGAAGTTGTTGTTGGTATTGTAGTTGGCATAGCTATTAAATAAGTTCGTCACTTGTCCACTCATCCGTTGCTAGGATCGCTAGAATTTCAGAGTGGGTATATTCTTGTTTACCGCTAAGGAAGGATGGTTGTGATCCCTCGTACTTAACAAAAGTTTTAGAGCCGTCTATTGAGTATCTTAATGTATCAGCAGAAGTTTCTGCCACTGGATCAAAATTAACAGAGTTAACTTCTGAGGAATCTATTATACAATATGTTCTCATTATGATGGTACTGTAGTTGAGAAGGTTGGTCCATTTGTTAGCGTTCCATCATTACCTCCGCTTCCTTGGTCTGTAATGGTAGTGCCTGTTCCTCCGTTATTATCTCCCATTCTCCAATACCCTAAAGGATTAAGAGAAGATATATCTGCTGGTGAACCGCTGTTATAAATAGTAGATACTTGAGAAGATGTAAGCTCGTAATCAAATACAGCTACCTCATCAACGAGACCGTTCATTACAGAACTATTTAATTCCCATTGACCCAATCGTAATGAGCCTTGTTGGCTTGCCATTCCAGCATAAGTTCCAGATGAAACATCACTCATAGTCACTAGTGACCCTGCTCTGTATAGATTTATACCGCTGACATTATTTGATCCGTCATAAGTCGCTACGATGTGATGCCAAGTTCCTGTCGCTAAGACTGAAGTTTCTTCTTTAGCTAAATAAGCAGAGGTAGAATCGTTGCTCCATAAAAATATCGAAAATTTACTTGTTGATCCTGTGCCAAACAACCATTCAAGGTTTCCTTTTCCAGCTACTCTTGTCCTATTATTCCCATCCAATTTAACCCAAGCACTAATACTAAACGGATTGTCATTTCCACTACCATCAGTAAATGAAAAGTCTGCATCTCCTCCGCAATCTATGTAGTCATTAGTGCCGTCTAGGTCTACGGAATAGGTGTTAACGAAAGTATCTGTGTTATAAATGTACCAGGCACTTCCGTCATATATGTAAAAGTCATTGGTGTCTGTTCCAAAAGCGATATTAACTTCACCGCTCGGATTGGTAGGTGTGCTTGCTAAAATGTTAGCTTCGGTATCTCTAGTAGTAACATTGAACAGAGCTACTGCATTTAAGAATGTTCCGCTAATATCAGCAGTCGTAAATCCGCTAGAAGCTAAAGTAATTCCTGTGACTCCAGCATTCGTTGTAGCTGGGTTAGTTAGGGTAAATGTGATTACAGTATCTGAACCTGTTGGTACGCTTTGACCGCCAGCAACAGTAAGAACTAATGTACCTGATGACTGAGTCCATGATCCACTCGATCCAAAGATTGCTGCACCAGCACCTCCAACTGTTAATGAGCCACTATCTGCTGTCTGCGTTCCTGTAAGTCCAGCTATAGTTAAAGTAGAACCAGCACTTATTGATGCAGATGGATTAACTGTGAAAGTAAGAGTATTATCATTACCAGCACCATTACCTCCATTATCTAAAGTAGCGGTATCAAAAGTCTCAGGAATTACAGTAGGACTGCCTATGACTCCTAAGCTAAATGTAGGAAGAACGAACATTCTTAGGAGGCGGTGTCTCCAGCTAAGACGAAAGTGTCAGCAGCATAAGCTAATAAACTAGCGACTCCGTACTGAGCGTTGATCTTGGTGTGAGACTGTCTATTGTTGATAGTAGTTGAGGATGCACTAAAGCTAACTTGACCAGCACCTTTCTGTACGAACGAACAATTAAATCCAGCACCCAATCCGCTAGGTACTGTAACAGTTACTGCACTAGCGTTGTCTAACACAACTACTTTACCATTATCACTTGAAAGCAAAGTATATGCAGTTCCTGTTTGGTCATTAATACTAGCATCGAATCCTAAGATTGCTTCACCATCAAAGTTACCATCAGTTAAGTCACCAGCAGATACAGTTACTGTTCCTGTTTGTCCTGCTACTGATTGAACAGGTGCAAGAGACATTAGGTTAGTAGCTGTTACTTTCTTTGTTGTTGGTGTACCTGCTACATCGTCAACTATTGCGAGAATATCTGCACCTGCTGGACTAGGTAGATCGGTAAGTTCTGTAAATTTCTTGTTAGCCATTTTATTATTTTTATTATTCTACTGGTTCAAATAGTAATATCTCTTCTTGTTCAGTCATCATAAACTCTCCTTGCTCTGTTTGTAAAGCGTTATCAACTGTGCTGTCAAAACCATACAAAGCTCCGAAGACAGGACGGATCAAGTTATTAGGAAGAGGTATGATCTCACTAGGTTTCTCTAGCTGATCTGTGAATATCAAAGACATTATAAATTATAATGACTCTGTAGTTCCTGTTGCGTAAACGCTGTATGTACCGTCAGTCCTAGCAGATAGATTAGCTCTTATCTTTTCATAGTGACCGTGATCATCTCTGATCATTACAGCACCGTCAGCTGTTACATCTTCAGAATGTATTACATACCAAGCACCACCTATGTAGGCTTCGATGTCTACTGTACCTCCTGAAGTTACGGATGAAGAAGCAATAATAAAGGTCCAACCCTTAGAACGCTCTACTAAGAATGAACTGCCAGCCCCTGTTGAATTAACAGATGATAGCAGAGTCTTTTTTGAGAGTGTGCGAAGCATATTATTATATAGTTATAGTTAATAAAAGTTAAGACATGTAAACACCAGTACCGCCTGTAGCTCCTCCAAGTGTAGGTCTAGCTGAACGCTTCAACTGTGCCTGTGCTCCTCTTCTTTTCTTAGTAGGCTGTGTTTGTCTAACAGTCTTAGGTGCTTCAGCAACAGGAGGCGGAGGAGGCGGTGGTGCTGGAGGAGGAGGAGGAGGTGGAATGTTAGGTGATGACATGCACATGGTCAGTCTTTTGTTAAAATGTTTTCTTGAAGCTGTTCGTTATAAGTTTGTCTAAGGAATCTAATTACAGACACTTGTCCACTTTTAAACCAAACATCTTTTTCTGAGTTCGTCAAGTCAGGACATTTGTCAGGAAATAATTCTTCTAATCTTTTAACAACAGCCTCACTTATCATAGGCATTAGTTGATCTTCTTTATTCATTTGTGTAACTCCTATCATCTAGTTCATCAGGTAACTTACCTGTTCTTATCATATCTTCTGTCCAAAGGAAAGCACTGGCATTCCAAAGGATAGCACCTGCGTGATCTTCTGATTCATCTCCTTCACTTAATGCTAACAGATGTCTACTCATACTATCTATTAATCTACTTAATGGGAATCCGTTGTGCCAGTTGTTGTCTCCGTACATTTTCCCTCCGTCTTCAAATCGTTTGGCAAGGGATCGAATGGCGATTGGAGGAATAAGGCTGAATCGTCCTCGTCCAGTAGCCCTGTCACGCTGTGCACCTGTGTTGTAATTCTCCTTTTGTCCGCTATTTGGTAGTTCTTCGGTGTCCATAGTTTTGTTATTTGTTTTTGTTTTTTATTATATTGTTCTTTTCTTAATAGTCTTGCCATCCAAGCATTTATCAAAGCATCCTGTTCTGTCTGTCCCTTCTTCTCGTACAAAGCTACAACAGATTCCCAAGTGTATCCATATTTATCTAACCATCTTTCCGCTGCAATAGGACCGACACCTTTGACTCCACTGAATCCATCTGTAGAATCTCCCATCAATGTCTGTACTAAGTGGAAGTTGTCAGCTTCTTCCTCTGTTGGTTCGTGGTATTCCTCTCTGTTATAGTCATAGAATATTCCTGGCACTCCTTTGAAGTCCTTGTCTATACTAACAATGATTCTCTTGTCTTTCCAATTAGGATACTCAGTAGCTAAGATACTTAATATATCATCAGCTTCTATGTTAGCCCAAAGCTGTGCGTTAAGTTCATTAATCATCCATTCCTTCATAGGTTTTAAGATGATAGGTAGTACTGACTTTCTTCTGTTAGACTTGTAGTCAGGGAATAGTTTCCTTCTGAAGTTAGCTCTGTCACTCAACGCTAGGACTACTTCGTCAGCTTTTAACAAGTCCTTGAATTGTTCTATTCTTCCTATTACTCTTTCCTTTGCAACAGTCATGTCAGCATGAACAGTCCAAAGCTCCTCTTCCCATTGTATATTTTCCTGTGCTATAATTGAAGATTCAAATGCTAAGACATCTGCATCAATTAGTATTGTTGTTTTACTCATAGAATATGCTCCAGTTGTTTTGGTATTTTTTATGTTTTGATTTACTGTTAGGTAATGTACTTAACTTTATAGTGAGTCCATGTATATTATCTCTAGGTATTAACCACCAAGTCTTCTCAGGTAAAACATAACATCCTACAACATCTATTGTATCACACATTGTAACTTTTCTTGTACAGCCTGATCCACAATTAATGCCATAGGAATTAGTAGATGTCTTTTTAGTTGTAGCTTTGATCTGTACTTTTAAAGTACCTGCTGGACAAGTGACAATGAAGTCCCAAGGCATAGGTGTTGTTGGTATGTGAGGTTCAAAGTCTCTCTCTAAACATTCTGTTATGAACCTAGACTCAGCTATTGCTCCGATTCGTTGGGTATTTGAAGATGGCATAGGAAATCTTAGGTCAACTGTATCGTACAATTCTGCAACCTTCAAGTGCCAATCATATTCAAGTTCCGCTGTCATGTTTTCTTTCCCATCCAATTAGGTAAGCTAGGAACTTCTTTAACAAATCTATGTCGTCTTTAACTTTACCCATTGATTGATTACATCTGTTACATAACAGACCTCTTATCTTCCCTGTCTTATGGCAGTGGTCTACATCTAAAAGTCTTTTATTACCTGGACTTTGTCCTTGTCGATCACATATAGCACACTTTCCTTTCTGCTCTGATAACATTTCTTCGTAATCTTCGGGAGTTATACCATATCTATTTTTAAGATGTTGCCTCCTCCATATAGCTTCGTAATGCTCAGGGTTTTCTTTAATGCGTCTTCGTTGTTGCTCTCTTCTGCAATTCTTACATCTTTTCCCATAACCTGTTTTTGATTTTTTATCTTTAATCATTTCCGTTATGAGCATAGTCTCTTTGCAGATGTTACAAGTTTCCGTTTTCATCTTAGTGTGTCTCTGCCCATGACTTACCAATCTTGTACTCACCATCCATAGGACAGTTAAGCTTCAAGTCTTTACCTGCTGCTTTGATTGCTTTGATTGCTAACTCTCCGTATGTCTCAGCAAGTTCAGGTTTAACTTCAGCTTGGAACTCATCGTGAATATTACCAACAAATGAATACTCCCTTCCGTGTTGCCATCCTAAAGTCTGTAACTTGTTGTGTAACTTTATAAGTGCAACCTTCATAACCACAGCACCAGCAGATTGAAGTAACATATTAAGTGCAGCGTGTTCTGATCTTACAGGTAGTTCTCTACCATCCAATCCAAGTAAACTTGCAGAGCTTCTTACTTTCTCTTCTATCCTTTGCTTGAGTATCTTTAACGCAGGTAAGTTAGATAAGAACTTCTTCTTTAATATTGCACCTTCTCTTTGTGAACCTCCAACTATCTGTCCTATCTTAGCATCACCTGCACCGTAAAGGAATCCATAGATAAAAGTCTTTGCTTGATCTCTAGTCTCTAACTTAGCAGCTTGTTGATTAACTGTGTGGATGTCTCCTTCAAGGATAGCTTTAGTGTACTCACCTCCATCCCAATTAGCTAGGTAATGTGCAAGCATTCTTAACTCAAGTCCACTAGCATCCACACCTACTAATACATTACCATTGAGTGGGATGAATAAACTTCTGCACTCCTTTCCGTACTCAGCTCTTACTGCTGGTACTTGTGCTAGGTTAGGTTTGGAATGTGTACATCTTCCTGTGACTGCACCGTTTGTATTGACTCGTCCGTGAATCCTTTTATTCTTAACTAACTTAAGCCATCCATTCTCGCCCTCAGCCAATGCTCCTAGTCTTTTTACGACTAACAAATATTCGAGCAGAAGTTCGGCAGCTGGATGGTTTATCTTTTTAAGAGTAGGTTCATCAACCTTTATAGTCTTTCCATCCTCACTAACAGGTATCTCATATCCAAGTTCTTCAAAGCGTTCCTTGATCTGCTTCCTGCTACCAGGATTAAAAGGTATGATCTCTTCCTTTACATCGAGTGCTTTAGCTTTGTTAACTAAGTTCTGTACCATACCTCTACTCTTGAGTATGCTTTTAAGTTCTACTTTGGTAGCTGCATTGATTACTTCAACTCCATCCATGTGCTCAATAGTTAAACTATATCCCTTTGGAGTCTTCATCTTTTTAACAGTAGGTTCAAATATAGCTTGCAGTTTATCTTGCAGCTTTGCTCTTAATTGAATCAGCTTTTGTTCTAGTACTTCTGCTGCTGCTATATCAAACCCAAAGCCCCTGCTCTCTTGCAGTCTTATGATGTAAGCGAACCAATGTTCTATGTCTACCATCTTCTTACTAGGTAACTTGTTAATGAAGTATTCATACAAGGTCTTAGTCACTAGTACATCACGCTCACAATACTTCTTCATCTCCTCATTGTAGCTGTCCCATGCGTCCTCGTTCTCTCCGTAAGTAAGCTTTAACAACTTACCCATCCTGTGTCCCCATGCTTTCAAGCTGTGACTACCTACTAACTTAGGATCAAAGTCCTTACGCTTGAAGTCTTCCTCTCTTAAATCAGGATGAATACATCTGGACATTACTAATGTATCCTGTACCTGCACTAATGGTGGATAGAAGTCATACAACTTAGACAATACAGGCAAGTCAAAACCTATTATGTTATGTCCTACAATCTTGTCGGCTTTTGCTAACATCCTGCATCCCTCTTCTATACCATCACCACTAAAGGTAATCATCTTCTGTGCTATTGGATCGTAGATTGATAAGCAATGTACAACTTCAAGGTCACTAAGATTAGTGAAGTCTTCAATGCCATTTGTTTCTATATCAAAGAATAGTATTTTCATAATTTTAAAATGGTGCTTTGTCTTTAAATACATTCTCATCCTCAGTATACCTGCCACTGTCTTGTTCGTAGTACAATGTAGTAGCAAGTCCTGTCTCACCTGAGAATCTATTCTTAAGCACCCTTACTTTTGTTTCGTTATTGTTTTCTTTTTGTTGATTTCTCTCTAATCCTAGTACCATATCACTAAGTTGTGGTATAGAATGACTACCTCTAAGGTCTGATAATCTAGTTACTCCACCCTCTTCATGTCCTCCACCATTCGGTGGTCTTCTAAGGTGTGAGACTAGCACCATTCCACATCCAGTCTCTTCAACTAGGCTTCTAAGTTTTGTCATTGTATTATCTATTAACCTTCGTTCATCGTCACCTTCGATACCACTAACAACAATAGATAGATGGTCAAGAAATATCCACTTGCATCCTAATCCTTTGCATAGGTACTTGATCTTACTTAACAGATTGTCAGACTCAGTACTTCCGAAGTGGTCATAGGTATAGAACTTTCCATTACCTACTGTATCTTCAAATGCTTTACGAAGTTCTTCCTCCTTCAAGTCATTCTCCAAGTGTAATGGTTTGTTAACATGAATACCCATGATCCCAAGTGCAGTCCTTCTTACTGACTCCTCAAGTGCTATGTATCCTACAGTCTGATCTAGTCCTAGGAGGTGGTGACAGACTTCACGACAGAACAGAGACTTTCCAATCCCTGAACCAGCACAAAGTGTCACCAACTCTCCCCTCCTAAGACCATGTGTCATCTCATTTAAGGAAGCATAAGGATAGGGCTGACATTCAGATGTGTCTTCCTTTGTTACTGCCTCCCATATCTCTTCTCCTCCTACTATCCCATCAGGTCTGTACTCTCTTGCTTGCCAAAGGCAATTCACCAACTCCTCGCTACGCTTTGCTACTAACATATCATTAGCATCTTTAAGAGGTAACTCTGCGATGTGTGCTTTACCAGGTGTTAGCAGGGCTGCACATTGTGTAGCTCCACTCCTTCCTGGATCATCATTGTCAAAGCAGAAGATTACTTTCTCAAAGGATTCCAACCAATCGATAGCCTGACTAACATATTTCTTAGCTCCTCCTGCACCGTTAGGTACAGATACTACTGCCCACTTGTTACCGAATGCTTGGCTTACAGATAGTGCATCAATCTCACCTTCACACACTACCACTCTCCTTCCACCACTACTCCAAAGGTGCTGTCCATATAAGCCATACAGCTCACCCTTGATAGAAAAAGTTTTGTTTGAGAACCTAAGCTTCTGTGCTACAAGTGTTCCGTTCCTAGATTTATAGTTAGCTATATGTACTGGTTCACCATTGTGTTCTCCAATATGATAGCCCCATTTCTGACATGTCTCTTTAGTTATATTTCTTCTAGCTATTTCTTGTGGTCTTCCATTTATAAAATTAGTTTCACTCACTTTGTTTATTTGTTTTCTTTCTTTTGTTTGTCTGCTTCTACTGTATGTATTGCAGCTGAAACACATTGTGCTTCCGTCTGCGTTGACTCCGACAGCGTCACTCGATCCACATTTATCACATTGCTGATGCGTTCTTGTGAAAGCCATGACTTTGGTATTTGTTTGTGTGCATATAATATTCCTTTCTTCTCACACCATTGTGCGTAGGTAGTCTTGCTACCCTTACGAAGTTTGTTATAAGCATTCATAAACACTAACCTGACATCTAACTCAGGATGCTGTTCACGAATTAACAAGTGCTTTGATCTATCCTCACTGACCCATCTACCCTTAGTCTCAATGATGATTCCGTTGGGTAGTATAAAGTCAGGAGTGTAGGTACTCAGTCTCTTGTACTCAATGACTAACGATTCGTAAGAGTAGCAGACCCCACACCTTTTAAGTTGGTTTGCTATTCTCTCTTCAAATCCAGACCTAAAAGTCTGCTTTGATGATGTCTTCTTCTTCCTCTTCGGCATCGAGTGCTCCTTCAAGTGATTCACCTCCGTTAATATAGCCGCCTTCAACTTCAGTAAAGCCAAAGCTTTCAGCTGCTTTATCACTCAGACCACCATCTCCTAACTCGATTACTTGGACTGCTAACAAATCAAGGCTCATTCCAAAACCAGTTGATGCAACATACCAAAACCTAGGACGAACTGCTAACTTAACCTTTGATCCACCTCTTACCAATGTATCTTTCAGTGGCTTACCTTTTGAATCGTACAATGCAATAGACTTTGCAGGTCTTGGATCTCCGTTCTTGTAAGCACCAGCTAATACATTCTTTAACTTTGCTTTTACTACCCAATTACCATCATCATCTTCACGCACAGGTGGATCAGATAACTTAAGCTTTTGCTTTCCTAACTCCTCCAACTTAGCTTGGTATTCAGCATCAAATAAAGGTTGGAATTGTAAGTTTAAAGCAGCAGCTTCTTCCTTTGTTATTATTATATCACAGGTAAACTCACCTTGATCATTAAACCTAGTGTTAGGTGTGTTGACATTAGGATACTTTGCAGTACCAACTGGTGTTACTATTTGTGGATGTTTTGTTCTAGCTTTTATTGCCATTCTCTCTCTCTCCTTCTTGTTTTATTATTATTAAGAGAACATGTAGTGGCAGTCGTTAATTGCTGACACATCTAATGTGCCAAGTTCAAAGCTGTCTGCAACTTCTGTGTTCTCAGTTTGTTTCAATAACTCACCCTTGAACTTTTCAGTGAGGTCTTGGTTAAAAATGTTTTTATATATCTCTCTTAAATCTCTGTGCATCTTCGGTGCGTTTGGGCTTTGAGTAGCAAAGCAGTCATGTA
>Ga0208298_1000047_pt1 | contig 49999 bp, 52 predicted proteins | sample 14BtaG_FD_184088 | JGI IMG/M metagenome (GOLD analysis project Ga0208298, IMG submission 184088) | Marine viral communities from the Subarctic Pacific Ocean - 14B_ETSP_OMZ_AT15311_CsCl metaG (SPAdes) (version 2) | ecosystem: Environmental > Aquatic > Marine > Oceanic | place: Pacific Ocean... | reverse complement strand
AAAAACAATTCTGTATCTCAAGCTAAAGCAGAAACGATCATTTCTACTATTACAGAGGTATCTAGAAAATTTAATCAAAAATTACTTAAAGAACAAAAGTATGCTTTGATATCAGAAATAAAAGAAAGATATAACATCGACGAATTTTTTACTGTTGATGTAAGAGATTATAAAGCATTAGCGTCTTTATACTGTTTATTAGAAGCACAGAATAATTCTAATATAGTTGACCCTAGCTTTTTAATTAATAATAAAACAACTCTATTAGAGCATTTAACATCTAAGAAACAAAATGAGGAAGATGTTAAAGACTCACTTATTGAGCAATATTCTAAGTATGATACTGATTTAAAACTTTTAACGTTTAAAATCTTATTAGAAAAGTTTAATAGTAAATACAAAGATCTTCTTCCTGAACAGAAGAATATACTTAAAGAATTTATAACATCAGTAAACTCAAGTAAAAAACTATTTAATTTAGTTAATAAAGAATTTACTAAAATTGCCGAAGCTGTAACTGGCTTAAGTAAAAAAGTAACTGATGATATACTTAAGATTAAATTAGATGAAATATCTAAATCTATCAAGCCGTTAAAAAGCACAGATAGAGTAGGAGATACCCATTTAGTTAATCTTATGCAATATTACGATCTAGTAAACGAGCTAAAAAGCTTATGACAAGATCAGCACTGATTCAGTTAGTACGTGAAGTACAGCAGGAATTAGACGAGGCTAACGTTACTAATAGTGGCGGAGCATCATTTACACCTGGCGATGGAGCACAGTATGCTACACCAGCTGCATTTGGAAAGGCTACTCGAGCGATTAAAACGCTTAAGAAGCAAGGTTACAAGCAGGTTAGTCGTCCTAAACGACCGTCACATACTAAAGGATTTGATTATTTATAAAAAATGAGAACATACACAGTAACAGAAAAGTACAGAGCCGTCAACGAAGGTAAGATGGCTAAATCAGAATTTGTAAGACAAATGAGACTTGGTTACCCTGAACATATTACACAGTGGAACGGATTTAAAGATACAGTACAAATTCTTAAGAATAGAGGACTTCTTTTCGAAGAGGTTAAACCTATAGTAGTAGAGGAAAAGATTGATGCTATGAAATTGCCATATAGTCTAGAAGCCTTAGATAGAGGTATTAGACATGAATTCGCAGAAGCTAAAATTGAATATCACGCAGGTGCTAATATTAATATGGATCAATACAATGATGCTCTAAATAAAGCTAAAGCAAATTTAGACAAGGATCCAATGCACTACCTTAATATACTTGCTGGTAATGATAAGAACGTAGATAAGAACGATCAAATGAAACCAGTATCAGATAAACCAGATGTATTTAATGGTCTAAAGAAAGCTGATTTAAGAGAAGCTAAAACAATGCTAAAAGAAGGCAAAATGGATGACTTAGCTGAAAAGCTAGGAATAGATGTAGGTAGATTACAAGCTGCTGCTGATAGATTAAGAGAAATGGAAAGAGAAGATGCTGCAGAAACAGCCGGTAAAGTAAATGCAATGAAAGCCATTATAGATGAAGAACCTGATGAAGTAATGAACATCGATAGACACGGTAATGAAAAAGAAGATAAAGAAAGCAATTACACTAAAGTAAAGGAAGCAGAAGAAATGGATCAAGAAGAGTACCACTTAAAAAGAAAAGAAGCTGCTAATGCTGCTATAGATATTTTAAGAAGAAAGTTTCCTGAAGTTACTGCTGGGATACTTAAAGACTTTTTAAGAACTCATATGGATGATCTATATGGTGGAGCAGATCCTATAGAAGAATTTGAAAACTATGTATCAGTTAATTATGATAGTTTAGAAGAAGAAAGCGTTTCTGAAAAGAAAGGTAAAGATCATGACGGGGACGGAGATGTTGACGGAGATGATTATATGGCTGCTAAAGACAAAGCTATTAAAAAAGCAATGGGTAAAGAACCACAACAAGAAATTAGCACTGCAGATATTAAGGCTGCAAGAGCAGGATTAGACAAATTTGCTGCTAGAGAAAAAGAATTAGACAGACAAAATCCTAACAGACATAAAGAAGCTGGAGCTAAAGCAGCAGCAGCAAGAGATGCAGCAAGAGCAGCTAAAAAGAAATCTGGTAATAATACTGCAAAATATACTTCTTTCTACAATAAAGAAGAGAAAATCAAAGAAGCTATAAAAAAGATTGTAAAAGAATCTTTAGCAAAAGATACTCTAAACGAAGCTGCTACTAATCATTTAGCTGCAATGGCTGATACTTATGGAGACTATAAAGGTATGACAGTAGTACTAAATGATCTTCAGAACATAGTAACAGATATCGAAAGTTATTATGCTAAACAAAAAGATAGATTAGAAGGAGTATTTAAAAAAGTAGGTGAAATACAAAATGAAGAAGGATTTAAAGTAGGAGGATTTTTAGCTCCTGCTATAGAAAGCGCTTTTGTAAAAGATTCAAGACACTTAGGAGGTAGTAGATTTATGAAAGGCGTACAAATACCTCAAGTAAAAGTTGCTAAGTTTGATAACTTAAGACAAGAAGAAGCACCTGTAGAAGCAGCTCCAAAAGAAACTATATTCGGTATAAACGAAAAAGGAGAGTTTAAATTAAGAAAAGACTTATAAAAGAATGGCACAACTATTAGTAGACGTTACCCCATTTAAATCAGTACTTAGAGAGTCTAAAGAAAGACCAGGAGTATATGAAGTTGAGGGTGTTATGCAAAGAGCAGTTGCGGAAAATCAAAACGGTAGAACATATTCAAAAGATATTTTAGAAAGAGAAGCTTCTAAATACGTTAAAGAGTTTGTTGAAAGAGGTAATGCATTCGGAGAACTAGATCATCCTGAGTCTCCTGTTGTCTCTCTTAAGAACGCATCTCACATAGTAAAAGAGCTATATTGGAAAGGAAACGACCTTATGGGTAAGGTAGAACTATTAAACACACCAGCCGGTAATATAGTAAAAGAAATTATTAAAGCAGGACATACTATAGGTATCTCATCTAGAGGTACAGGTTCTGTTAAACAAACTAACGAAGGACAATTAGAGGTTCAACCAGACTTTGAATTAGTATGCTGGGACTTTGTATCTAATCCATCCACACACGGTGCTTTTATGAACCCTGTAGCTTTACAAGAAGGGTTAAAAAAACCAAATAAGTTTGCTAAATTAGACAATATACTTAACGATATATTAAGAGCCTGATAGGTTTTTGTAAACAGTATATATTTATATAAGAATATACAGTCACTTATACTGTATTAAAAACTTATAACTAACTTCATATTACGATTTCAATAATCGTACGAAACCACAAATTATTTTTATAATGAGTAAAGATTTATTCAAGCAAGCTATTGCTGAAGCTAAATCTGTAAGAGAAGCCGCTATTGCCAACGCTAAGGAAGCTTTAGAAGAATCTTTGACACCTCATCTTAAAGACATGTTAGCTGCTAAACTTCAAGAAATGGAAGAAACTACTATTGAAGAAGCTCCAAAGAAAGACGAAAAGGAAATGGATGAAGCTCCTAAACATGACAAAAAAGATGAAACTATCGAAGAAGCTCCTAAGGACGACAAAGATGAAGCAATAGAGGAAATAGAAATTGCAGAAGAGCCAGAAGTAGCTGAAGCTGAAGTAGAAGAAGCAGAGGATGATTCAGAAGAATCTGAAGACGATGCTCCTATCGACGAACCAGCCGAGGATGATATGCCAGACGGAGATGAAGATATTTCTAAATTATCTATTGACCAGTTCAAAGATTTAGTAAGAGATATTATCGCTCAAGAAGGAGGTCACGGCGAAGAACTTCCAGCTGATGACATGGATGGTGGAGATATCGAAGCTATAGGTGATGAACCTGCAGCAGATGATATGGACGCTATGGATGCACCAGACGAAGAAGAAATCGACTTAGATGAGCTTTTAAGAGAATTAGAAGCAGAAACTTCAGAAGAAGTTGCAGAAGCTAAGGACGATAAAGACATGGACGAAGCTCCAAAGAAAGATGACAAAGACGAAAACGTTGAAGAGGCTAAAGAAGACCACAAAGACGAAGGTAAGAAAGATGACAAAAAGATGGAAGAAGAAGTAACTGAAGAATCAAATGAACTTCAAGAAGCTTTAGAAACTATCGAAACTTTAAAGAAAGACCTTAATGAGGTTAATCTTTTAAATTCTAAATTACTTTACGTTAACAAGATCTTCAAGTCAAACGACCTTTCTGAAAGTCAAAAAGTTAACATTATCGCTGCTTTTGATAAAGCTGAGAGCGTAAAAGAAGTTAAACTTGTATTTGAAACTGTTTCTGATAGTGTAGTAGGTAAAAAAGAATCTGCTAAGTCTATTAAAGAATCAAAAGCTAAATTAGGTATGGCAAGTAAAGCTACTGGAACTACTGCAAGTAAGCCAGAAGTAATCGCTGAAGTATCTGATACAGTTAGAAGAATGCAAATGTTAGCCGGTATTATTAAACAATAATCTTAAAAAATTAAATTAAAATGGAAATTAACCAATTATTAGAGGGTTCTAATTCTTACAAGAATTTACAAGAAGACTCTGCAAAACTTGCTGAAAAGTGGGCTAAATCTGGTTTGTTAGAAGGTATTGAAGATAAAAAAGTCATGAATAACATGGCAATGATTCTTGAAAACCAAGCAAAACAAGTAGTCTCTGAAGCAAACACAACTAACGTTGGTGGAGGATCTTTCTCTGCAGGCGCTGGTGAACAATGGGCTGGTGTTGTCTTACCATTAGTAAGAAAAGTATTCGCTCAAATCGTATCACAAGATTTCGTATCTGTACAACCAATGAATTTACCTTCAGGACTTGTATTTTATTTAGACTTCAAATATGGAGACACTAGAAATGGAAGAGAAGCACAATCAAATTTATATGGTAACGTAACAGAAGGATCTACAAAAATGGTAAAAGACGCTGATCCTTCAGGAGGTCTTTACGGAGCTGGACAGTTTGGATACACTATCAATAGTGCATCTGTTGCTGTTGAAGAAGCTGCTGTAGCTGCTGATTCTGCTTCTATATCTTATGAAGATGGAGTTGATCCTGCTGACTACTACAAGATTACTAAATCTTTTAGTGGATTAGCTGCTGATTTAAAAGGTGTAAGAGCTTTTAGAATCTTATCTGCTTCTGTTGACGTAACTAACCCAAAGTATACTTCAGTATCTGGAAACGATGTAACATTTGTTATCGCAAAAGGAGACACTACTGTAGATGCTTCTTTAACTGGATCTATTATATACCACAAACAGCCAGTTGATAACGATAGAGGAGACTTCGAAGCTGATTCTTCAAGAGCAGTTGACACTTCTATCTCTATTCCATCTATTGATGTTAAATTATCTAGTGAAGCAATTGTTGCTAAAACAAGAAAATTAAAAGCACAATGGACACCAGAATTTTCTCAAGATCTTAACGCTTACCACAGTATTGATGCTGAAGCTGAATTAACATCTTTATTATCTGAATATATCTCTATGGAGATCGATTTAGAGATCTTAGATATGTTAATCCAAGACGCTAACACTACTGACCAATGGTCTGCAAAATCTAACAAAAGCTGGAACGGATCTGCATTCGTTACTTCTGCTGCTGGATCAGGAGGATTCTACAATACTCAAGGACAATGGTTCCAAACTTTAGGAACTAAAATCCAAAAGGTATCTAACAAAATTCACCAAAAAACATTAAGAGGTGGTGCAAACTTCCTTGTATGTTCTCCAAACATTGCAACAATCTTAGAATCTATTCCAGGATATGCTGCTTCAACTGATGGAGATCAGGCTGAATTTAACATGGGAGTACAAAGAGTTGGTAGCTTTGCTAACAGATTCAAAGTATACAAAAACCCATACATGACTGAGAACATTATCTTAATGGGATACAGAGGTTCACAATTCCTAGAAACAGGAGCTGTATATGCACCATATGTACCATTAATGATGACTCCTCTAGTATATGACCCAGAGACTTTTACACCAAGAAAAGGTCTTATGACAAGATATGCTAAGAAGATGATCAGACCAGAATTCTACGGTAAAATCTTTGTATCAGATCACAATCTAATCTAAGATTCTACTTTTTAGAATATATTAAGAAAGAGAGGTCCCTAACGGGCCTCTTTTTTTTTGCCTATTTATATAAGATGGAATTCCTTTCACAAGTTAACAGTTACCTTTTGTTTAACTAAAATCAATTATATGGATTTATTTAAAAAAGTTGGTCAATGGGCCGACGAACTTACGAAAATTGGAATGAGCATTGTTGCTCTCGGTGTTGTATTAGAAGTACTCTTTAAGGGTGCGTCTATACCATTCTGGCCTGAAGTATCTGTGGTAGATAATATCATGGGCATATTAGGAGGATTGAGTAACGAAGGCTTGCTAGGTTTAGTAGGTGCGATGGTCTTATATTACATCTTCAAGAAAGATTAACTTAAGAACTTTGAATTTTTAAGAAGAGGGGGCGTAAGCCCTCTTTTTTTATTGCTATTTATAAAAGAAAACGTAATAGTATGGCAAATGTACAAGTAGTGATTTTAGAGAACCTCACTCTAGATGATAATAATAAAAACAATGTCTACAGCAAAACATATTCTGGTGTAAATTATTTAGACCATAGAACTTTACTAGCTCCTTCTGGATCTAAAACTAGAATATTTTCTTATAACGGTGCTATAGATAGAGGAACTTTTATAACTGGTTCGATAGTTTACGGAAGAATTAGTAACTTAAACGACACATATAGTGTTAATCTAGAGATATCAAGCTCAACAGAAAACTTTCATCAAAAAATAAAACCAGGTGGTTCTTATATGTTGACTTCTAATGAGATGACAGGAAGCTATACTGTAGGTAATATTAATTATGATAATATTAGAGATATATTAGTAGAACCAGTATCAGGTTCAGCTAAAATCGAATATTATATAACAACATCTTAACTTATGGCTAATATAATAACTTACGGTGGCTCGAGTACATTTGCTGCCGGACAAACACCATTCGGATTCTATGACTCAGACAGTCAGTTTCAAACTGATGCTGATAAAGTAGCATTTTTCTGTGCTACTAAATTAGGATTTCCTTTAATGGACGTTGAATTACAATCAGGATCTTTCTATGCTTGCTTTGAAGAGGCAATTACAACGTATGGAAATGAAGTATATGCTTCTGTAATAAAACAGAACTTCCTTAACTTACAAGGATCTAAACAATCTACAGTACAGAATAACAATCTTATTAAACCAAACTTAAATGAACAGATAAGATATAGTCAACAATACGGTATTGAAGCAGAAGTTGGAGGTGATATTACTAAATACTCAGGTAATCTAGATCTAATAGCTGATCAACAAAATTATGACCTTAATCAATGGGCGGTAGATAACAATATAGAAGGTGGAATAGAGATAAGACGTATATTCTACGAAGCACCACCGGCTATAGTAAGATACTTTGATCCTTATGCAGGAACTGGTACAGGAGTACAATCATTAATGGATGCTTTTGACTTTGGATCTTATAGTCCAGGAGTAAATTTCTTATTAATGCCTGCTTCTTACGATATACTTAAAACTCAAGCTATAGAATTCAATGATCAGATAAGAAGATCGGCTTATTCGTTTGAAATAATGAATAACCAACTAACTTTACTACCTATACCAAAGAAAGCAGGTAAATTAAGATTTGAATACTTTAAAAACACAGATAAGTTATCCTCTACAGATTCTAGTGCTACTATTAACACTAGTGATAGCGCTTGCTGCGGAGATAACCCTGTAACTAATATATTTAATGCTAATTTTAATAATCCTGTATATACTGACATTAATTCAGTAGGTAGAGACTGGATATATAGGTATGCCGCTGCCTTAGCTAAAGAAATGCTAGCTTATATACGTGGTAAATACCAGACAGTACCTGTTCCAGGTTCAGAAGCTACTTTAAACCAAGCAGACTTACTAGCTGATGCTAGATCAGAGAAAGCTTCTCTATTAGAGCAGTTAAGAACACTATTAGAGGGTACTTCTAGAGTAGAACAAATGGAACAACAAGTAAGAGAGATGGAAGCTAATGCTAAAATGGTGACTGGAGTGCCAATGAAACTATATATAGGATAATGAAGTTAATGAAGATACTTAGCGAGGTTCAGTATAATACTTATGAAGGTATGGTACAAGTAATGTATGAAGATGGCAGTGATAAGACACAGATAGTTGACTTAATAAGAGCTTTACCAGGTATTACTACAGTAACAGTAGCAGATAGTACAATGGAGAACGTAGAAACATTAAAAATAAAACTTATTACACAAAAAAGCGCTATGGAAGCCTTTGAATCATTAAAAAACACAGCAATGTCAAAGTATCCTAACGTAAAACTTGTTAAAATAGGTGAACAAACAATAGAGAAAGTATAATGCTATTTGGATCTAACAGAGACTTTAACCTATTAGTAGGTATTAACAGAGAACTACTAAAAGACATAGTAGAACAGGAGATACTGTACTATAAGTTTAGTATAAAGGATACTGAAGTGAATATATACGGTGAAGGACTAGTAAAATCGTTTTTAGAACCGTTAAAACTCAATTGCCTTATAACTAGAGGTGATCAAGTGATAGCAGTAGATGAATTTGGACCTGATCTTGAAAGAGATGTTCAATTTGCACTGCTAAGACGTGATTTAGAAGAAGTAAGCGTAGTACCTGAGGTAGGGGATATACTTAATTGGCAAGAAGACTATTATATTGTAGATAACGTTAAGGAGAACCAATTATTTATGGGGAGAGACAAGAGCTACAACTTAACCGACTATGGAAGTCAATTTGGTACATCAGTATCATTGATTTTAGAGTGTCATATGACCAGAAGAGAGCAAACTGGTATAACTTTTGCTCAGAACGAAGAATATTAATTATTATGAAGATAAAAGACATACTTAGCGAAAAAGAGCACGATTGGCAACAAGATAGTCCTGATTTTAAAACTAAACAAACAGGATATAACAAGGAAACTGGTCAATATACCTGGGATGTTAAATATACACCTTTAATTTCACTTGCTGAAAATATAGAAGAGTCTTACGAAGACTTTAAAGAGGTAACTCGTAAGTATCCACAGGATGAAAAGTTAGAACAATTATTTAAAGTGTTTAGTAGTTTTAAAAGAGCTTACAAAATGCATATAAACAGAAAATATGCCAAATAATAAGCCATTACCAAAGACTCAATCACAGATATCACAAGATTCGATTAGTCCTTTTCAAGGAGGTCCAGCAAGTGGTAGCAAACAGCCTGTGCAAGACCTTAAAAAAAGGGAATTGCAAAGATCTGTAAAGGATGATGAAACTAAACGATTCAGTCTAGGGTTAAAAGACATAGATGGAGCTATATTTTACTACTTTAATAATGTAATCAAACCATCTGTACTACAAAACGGTGCTAAAAAAGATGTTCCCGTGCTATATGGTTCACCAGAACGTTGGCATGCAGTACAGAAAGAAGGATTTTATAGAGATAGAAATGGTAAAATACAATTACCGTTAATAATGATTAAGAGAGACAGTGTAGAGAAGAACAGAGAGTTAGCTAATAAGATGGATGCTAACTTACCTACACAGTTTGGAGTGTTTGAAAAGAAATGGAGTAGGAAAAATCAATACGATAGATTTTCTTTACTTAATAACAGGTCTATACTGAAAGAATACCAAGGAGTTGTAATGCCAGACTATGTAAATATAGTATACTCATGCGTAATCTTTACACAGTATATAGAACAGATGAATAAATTAGTAGAAAGTATCAATTATGCATCAGATTCTTATTGGGGAGACCCAGAAAGATTTAATTTTAGAGCAATGATTGATAGTTATGCTACAACAACTGAGCTATCACAGGGAAGTGATAGAGTAGTTAAGACAAATTTTAATATAAACCTTTTAGGACATCTAGTTCCTGACGGTATAAATGCTTTACAACAAGGATCTATGAAATTCTTTAATAAAGCTGCTGTATTATTCGGAACAGAGGTAGTAAAAGATATAAATGACATATAAATGGGCAGATATTCTAGTACGAGAGTAAATTCAAGGACTGTAAGATTTTATGATAGAGCATCTGCTACAAGATTAACAGTACAAAACATAGCTGAAGCAATGACGGCAGAACAAAAAACCTTTACCACATTAAATAATGCTTTTACCAGCAATAACACAACTGTGACAGTATCAGATCCAGTAGTTACTTTTGAGGACATATCATTCGCAACTGTACCTGATGGGTTCCCTGCTATAGAAAAAGACGATTTTACAGTTTTTGTAAACGGAATTGCATCAGAAATAGATGCTATTGATTCAATTACAGAAGATGGTAGCAACGTAGTTATAACTTTTAATAATAGTTTAAATTTTGACTTAGAAGCTGACGATGAATTTATGATAACTGGTAAATTGGTTAGCTAATGGCATTAATTAAGTGGAAACAAATAAGTGGGCAACTTGGCAACTATGGAAACCTTACAGGTTCCTTAGATGTTAGTGGATCTATTAACTTAAACGGACAAGCAATAGGTACCGGTAAGTTAAATGAGACTACTTTTAATACTTATACATCATCTCTTGCGGATGGTAGTATAACAGTAGCTTCTGCTTCCTATGCTATATCAGCTTCAGTAGAAATATTAACAGAAATCTCATCTTCACATGCTGAAATAGCAGATTCTGCTTCTTTTATATCAGATTCCTTTATATCAGCTTCAGGAGTTAGAGCTGGCTTTAGTTCTACTACTTTTAACGGTAATAGAATAATATCTCAACAACATTTACCAGGATTCTTTACTTCATCGTTTAATCCAGGTACTTCTGGTAGTGTATCCGACTTTTTAGAGAAAGTATTTTATCCAAACGATGCTCCTCAGTTTACTTCTAACGCTAATGTAAATATAGCTGAATTTTTAACATCAGGATCTACTATACACACTTTAACTGCTAATGATATACAAGGCCAAGCATTAACTTTTGCAGCTCAAGACTCATATACAGCAGGATTTGTAAATGTAGCTACAAATGGAGTAGTAACGCTACTTACTTCATCAATAGTTGAACTATTTAATACAACAAATAGAGGAGACGGAACAAATGCACACCAAATACCAGTAAAAGTAACAGATACTTTCGATGCTGTAACAAATCAAAACTTATTTATTGATGTAACTGCTAACTCAGCACCTGTATTTAGACAGACTTCCGCAGCTGGTACAATAATAACAGCATTTACAGCTAGTAGAAATGAAAATGCATCTACAGGAGAAGTAACTAAAATATACTTTACCGATACTAACTCTGATTCTATTACTATAAGATCAAGTTCTGTACCAGGAGGACACTTTACAATAACAAAATCTTCTAACTATGTAAGTATTGCTCAAGCAACTGCTTCTTTAGATTTTGAATCAACTTCTTCCTATAGTTTTTCTATATCAGCATCAGATGAACACTACGAATCTGGTCAAGATACAGATTCTATAGTAAATTTACCTATAACAATAAGTGTAACAGATAATGTTCACCCAACTATTAATAATCAAACTTTAACTGCAATTAATGAGTCTAGTTCAGCAGGAACAGTAGTAGATAATATTGCTGCTTCTGATACAGAGGAAGATACTATTACGTTTTTCAACTTCACTCTATCTAAATTAGAACTAGACAACTCTAACGTACCTACTGGTAGTTATGGAGGTACTTCTCAACTATCTGACCCGCATGAAAACCCATTCCAAATGAACTCATCGGGTCAGGTAACTAGGAAAAATGGAGTACATTTGAATTCTGATCTAATAAATGAATATCAATACTTAGTTCAAGTAAAAGATGGTTTTAATACAGCTTCTAATCAAGCTACTGTAACTATCCCTATAGATGATGATACTCCGCCTACTATTGGAGGAGGAAACAACTTCTTTATAATTGAATCAGCAGTATCTGGAGCAGCAGTATACGATAATAGTAACGGTTTTTCAGGAACTACTACACAGTTTACAGCAAACGAGCCAGTAACATTCACTGTTAACCCGTCTTCTAATTTTGCAGTTGATAGTTCAGGTAATTTAACTATTAATAGAAATATATCTGGATCTAGTGATGTAGGCGGTAATAGTTTATCAGGACAGATTACTGCTTCTAACAATTTTGCAACAACAGCAGCTACAACTTTTACAGTTAACATAACTGATAACGTTGGACCGTCGGTAAGTACACAAGCTCAAACAGCTAATTTAAATACTAATGGAGCAAGAGTAGGTAACTATATTTATCAATTTGTATTCTCTGATACAGAAAGTGATTCTATTAATAAAGATAGTTTAGTATTTAATAGTACCACAGCTTTATCTTCTTCATTTGCCAGTGATACAATATTAAGAATCTTTCCTACTGCTAGTCTAAGTGCCGGTAATTATGTATATAGCGGTTCTATTCAAGATGATAAAGGATTTGAAACTTCAATTTTTCAAGATGATTTTGATATTTCACAAGCACCTATAGGTACTCTAGGCACTAATGGTACATTTAGGGTAATAGAATCAGCAGTAAGTGGTAACAGTATAGTAACAAACTTAAACGGTAGAACTGGTACTCAAGCTGATCTATCTGTATCTTACTCACCATCTTTAAATTCAGCAGCAGTACAGTCGTTTACTTCTTCTAATGCAGCTATAGTTGTTAACAGTAGCGGTAACTTAACATTAGGAGTTAACTTAAGTGGATCTGCAACAAGTTCAGGAGCAACTATATCTTCTGATATAACGTTTAGAGATCAATATGACAATATAGGGTCTGGTAGTATATCAGTAACAGTGAGACCAAACTCAGCTCCAGAAGCAAGTTTTAGCTATGTAACAAATGCTTTAACTTGTTCAGTAGATGCTGGAACTACATTAGCCAATATCTCGATTACAGATGATGAAAGTGATACTCCTTTCTCAATGTCATTGACCGGCGATGTAACTAACTTAAAATTAGTACCTCAAAATGCTAATTCATCTTCCTTTCAATTACAAAATATAGAAGCTCTAGTAACAGGTTCAGACTTTAATTACACTGCTTCTGTATTTGATAATTTTGATGAAACAAGATCATATAACCAAACTTTCAATGTAAGAGATCAATTAGGTAAGACATATATGTACGGGTGGAAAAATACTTCACCTAGTAATCAATCTACTTTCCTATCAGCAGCAACCGGTGATAGTTCAGGTAGCCCAATAACATCTGGGTCTCTTATTGCTATGCTGCAAAGCGGAAGTTTAGGTTCAAATTCATTTACTCCTGCAACAGTACCTCTTAAAGTAAGTTTATTTAAAACCGGTTCTCTAGTTAACCTATCAGGTAGTGCAGGTATAAGCTCTGTAGGATCAATAAACTTTTCTCAAACTGGTTCTATATTAATGATAGTATTTCCATCTCAATCATTAGTAGCAGATAAACCTGCTAGTATGTACGATGGATCTATACCAACAGGGCAGGATGAAGTAAATGAGTATTATTTATATCAAGACAATACAGTTGGAATAGACGGTGTATCTAATTCCGGTGTAATTTATTTTAATACAGAAAATTTTGTAGAAGGAAATAAAAGATGGGGAATGATTTTTCAAGAACAGTATAATTCAAGTACAGCTACTTATCATTTAATAGCTGACGAACAAACATATAGTAGTTAATAGATGGCAATAACAGCAGGAGATATTTATGTAAGGTCGGGGAATGCGGGAGCATTTACTCAAGTTACTTATGTTCAAGGAGGATGGATTACTGTTGCTTCTGGTTCAAACATGACTAGCTTAGATCCCACTAGATTATCAGATGGTCAAGTAGTATACGTAAGATCAGAAGATCAAACTTATGTATGTAACTTTTTTGAAGCTTTTGTTACTCCAGGATATTCAGGATTTTCTAATTCAGCTTCATTTGCTGAATTTAATTTTCCATCAACAGCTGGAGAAGGAGCTGATATAACATCAGTAGTAGCAGGATCAGGATTGAGCGGTGGAGCAACATCAGGTGCAGCAACACTATCTTTAGATACTGGCTCAGTACAGTTTATGTCCGGTTCTTTAGATTTAGCAGTCTTTAAACAAACTGGTTCATATTTTTCTACTACCAATACATTACATATTACCGGCGGTTTAAAACTAAATGCTTCAGAATCTGGAGACGTATTATCTGTGTTTAGTGGTTCAGTTAAAACTGTAAGTGTTAACCAACAGGGAGTCCTTCAACTTGTAAGTCAATCAACAACCCCAACTGCAGTAGCAGGTGGATTATACTTAGATACAAATTATGATCTTTATATAGGTCAGGAATAATACTTTTAACATATTTATATAAGAACACTACTAACAATAAAATTACATTATGGCAAGTTGGAAAAAAGTCATCGTATCCGGATCAGCAATATCCGCGTTAAATAACGATGCAAACTACTTAACTTCTACCGCGCAATCTATTGTTTCATCCTCCGCACAATTGGCTGCCGATATTTCTGGCTCCGGTAATGTAAGGTTTGAAGCTTTAAATACCGAAACCGGAAGTTTAAGCACAAGAATAGAATCATTAAACACACAGACAGGATCTATATTAGGTACACAAGTAATAGCTGGAACAGGTTTAACTGGAGGCGGAACTTTAGCAGCTAATAGAACTCTTAACGTAGCATCCGCAAATAACGGTATAGTCGCTAACGCAGACAATATCGAACTAGCTACTGCATCAAGTACATTTACTGATGGAGTAAAAGCTAAATTAAGTGCAGAAGGAGTTATATCCTCATCAGCACAAATAGACGGAGACTTTTTAAATACAACAGGAGATAATGTATTATCTGGTTCTGCTCAAATAGCAGCAGACATATCAGGATCTTTATCAGCAGCAGCAATAGTAAATCTCGGTGCTAATTTAGTATCTGGATCAGCTCAAGTAGTTGCTTTAGTTGAAGCCGGAACAGATTCAAATACATTTACAGATGCAGATCATAGCAAATTAAATGCTATTGAAGCAAGTGCTACTGCAGACCAGACAGATGCAGAAATAAGAGCAGCTGTTGAAGCAGCTACTGACTCAAATGTATTCACTGATGCAGATCATAGTAAATTAAATGCTATAGAGGCTAGTGCAGATGTAACAGATACGACTAACGTAACTGCTGCAGGAGCATTAATGGATAGTGAATTAACTAGCATTGCAGATGTTAAAGCATTAAATCAAAGTTTAGTAACAGGTGCTTCACCAACATTCGTAGGATTAACTCTTACAGGAGATTTAGAAGTACAAGGTACTACAACAACTATTAATTCTACTACAGTAGATATAGGAGACAATATAGTAGCATTAAATGGTACAGGAGCCGCTTTAGGTGGTTTACATATTAACGATGCTAACGGACCTAAATCAGGTTCACTTTTATGGGACGGAACAAATAACAAATGGATTGGAGGTCAATCAGGATCTGAAGTTGATGTCGCTTTCTTAAAAGGACAAGGATTACTTTCAGGTTCAGGTCAAATTGCAACAGATATAAGCGGATCGTTTGTTTCTGCAAGTAATGCATTAGGAAGTAGAATAGACAATATTACTAGTACTATTACATTATCTGCTGACAGTGGAACCAATGATACATATACAACTGGAGAAACTTTAACCTTCACAGGAGATAATTCAATTACTACTACAGTATCTGATAACCAAATTGCAATTAGTATTGCCAACGGTGTTGTATCAGGATCAGCTCAAGTAGTTGCACTAGTAGAAGCAGGAACTGACTCAAATACATTTACAGATGCAGATCATTCTAAACTGAATGCAATCGAAGCTTCTGCAGATGTAACTGATACAGCTAATGTAACAGCCGCTGGAGCCTTAATGGATTCAGAAGTAACGGATTTAGCCGGTATTAAAGGAGTAACAATCTCTACTTTACAAGCTAAACCTTCTGAAGGAGCTTTTGCAGATGGAGACAAGACTAAATTAGACGCAATAGAAGCTAGTGCAGATGTAACAGACACTACTAATGTAACAGCAGCCGGTGCTTTAATGGATTCTGAAGTAACAGCATTAGCCTTAATTAAAGGGTTAACTGCAGCACAGATATCTGGTTCAGGCGATGTTAGATTTGAAGCTTTAAACGCAGCGACTTCTTCATATGCAACTGTACTAGGATCATCTATAGTATCAGCATCGGTATTAAGTTCACCTTCACAGGGTACGGTTAGACTTGCTACAAACGGTGTTAATACGGATGTAGATTCTGGTTTACAAACTGGCGACTCACCAACATTTGCTTCTTTAACTCTAACAGGAGACTTAAATGTAAATGGAACAGTAACAAATATAAATTCAACTGATTTAAATATAGAAGATAAATTTATCTTACTTAATTCTGGATCAGCTTCTGGTAACTCAGGTATAATAGCACAAAATTCTTCTTCAAATGGAGAAGGAACAGCATTATTCTTTGATGATACAGCAAACAGATGGTCATTAGACTACGCTGGAGCAAATGCTAATACAGATGTAGTTGCAGCAGATGCAAGAATAGCAGCTGTAGCATTAGCAAATGACGATGCAAATTACCAAAAAGACGGAAACATTTTCGTAGACGGAAGTGGAGATGTATTCATATACGTAGAATAATAATAATTATAATAAAATAATAGATGGCCTGGAAAAAAATACTCTTTAGTGGATCACAAGGTGAACTTAGTTCATTAGCAGTTGATGGAAATATAACAGGTGTCTTCCAAGGCGCCTTATCATCCTCAGCTCAAATAGCAGCCGACGTTTCTGGCTCTTTTGTTTCAGCAAGTACCGCTTTAGGAACGAGAATAGATAATATCACGAGTACTATAACATTATCTGCCGATTCAGGTACTAATGATACGTATACAACTGGAGAAACTTTAACTTTTGAAGGTGATAATTCTATAACAACGACAGTTAGTGATAACAAGATATCAATTAGTATAGCAGATGATGTAGTTTCTGGTTCAGCTCAATTAGCAGCAGATATATCAGGATCTTTATCAGCCGCTGCAATAGTAGATTTAGGAGCAGGTATAGTATCAGGATCAGCATTCTCAGGGTCTTTTGAAGGGAATGGATCAAATTTAACTAATATTACAGTTTCTCAAGCTGCTACAGTAAAAAGTGACTTTACGAATCAAACATCAGTTAATTTAGATCACAACTTCGACTCTAGAAACGTTAATGTAGTAGTATATAACGACAGTAATGTACAAATTATTCCTGCCAGTGTTACTTTAAGTACAACTAACAGAGCAGTAGTAACATTCGATTCAAGCACTTCAGGGTATATAGTTGCCGCTAGAGGTGGTCATATTGTATCAGGATCTATATCAGCAGATAATATATCTGGATTAGATGATAAGTTAGTTAACTTAGGTTTTGCTAGCACTGGTTCAAATACATTCGTTGGAAACAATATATTCACAACAGTATCTGGGTCTGGATTCTCTGGTTCTTTTCAAGGAGATGGATCAGGATTAACAGGAGTTGTTGCAGACGGAACAATTTCCTCTTCTGCTCAAATAGCAGCAGATATATCAGGATCCGGTAATGTTAGATTTGAAGCTTTAAATGCAGCTACTTCTTCTTACGCAACTAAATTAGGATTAGGAATCGTTTCTGCATCGGTATTAAGCTCACCTTCTCAAGGTACAGCAAGATTAGCACTCAACGGTGTTAACACAGATGTAGATCTAGGCTTACAAGCAGGAGACTCTCCAACATTTACAAACCTTACTTTATCTGGTGATTTAGAAGTTCAAGGGACTACTACGACTATAGATTCAACTACTTTAGATATAGGAGATAATATCGTAGCTCTAAACGGAACAGGAGCTGCATTAGGAGGTTTACATATAAATGATGCAAATGGTCCTAAATCAGGTTCTTTACTATGGGACGGAACTAACAATAAATGGATTGGAGGACAATCAGGATCGGAAGTAGACGTAGCCTTCCTAAAAGGACAAGGATTACTTTCAGGTTCAACTCAAATAGCAGCAGATATATCAGGTTCATTTGTTGCAGCAAGTGCTTCTCTAGCATCTGACCTAAGAACAGCAGAAGGAGCAGTAGATACTTTAGAAGCTGTAGACTTTACAGCAGGAACAGGTTTAACAGGTGGAGGAACTTTAGCATCAAATAGAACATTTAATGTAGTATCAGCAAATAACGGTATCGTTGCTAATGCAGATAATATTGAATTAGCTACAGCATCTAGTACTTTCACAGACGGTGTTAAAGCTAAGCTTAGTGCAGAGGGAGTTATATCTTCTTCAGCACAAATAGATGGAGCTTTCCTTAATACAACTGGAGATAATGTAATATCAGGATCAGCATCAGATGTTAGAACATTTTTAAATGTTGAAGATGGTGCTACTGGAGATCAAACAGATGCAGAGATTAGAACAGCTGTAGAAGCAGCAACAGATTCTAATGTCTTTACAGATGCAGATCATTCTAAATTAAATGCAATAGAAGCATCAGCCGACGTAACAGATACAGCAAACGTAACCGCTGCCGGAGCCTTAATGGATTCAGAACTAGCAGAAATAGCAACTGTTAAAGCACTAACTGCAGCAGGTATTTCTGGTTCTTATGTATCAGCAAGTAATGCTTTAGGTACAAGAATCGACAATATTACAAGTACTATAACATTATCAGCCGATAGTGGAACTAACGATACGTACACTACTGGTGAGACTTTAACGTTCACAGGAGACAATTCAATTACTACTACAGTATCAGATAATGAAATAACTATTAGCATCGCAAACGATGTGGTATCAGGATCAGCTCAATTAGCAGCAGACATATCAGGATCATTCGTTTCAGCTAGTAATGCTCTAGGAGCAAGAATAGACAGTATATCAACAGACTTTGATGATATTACTAACAAACCAACATTAATATCAGCATCAGTTCTTTCTTCACCATCACAAGGTACAGCAAGATTAGCTATAAATGGTGTGAATACAGATGTAGACTTAGGTTTACAAGCAGGCGATTCACCTCAATTTACTAACTTGACAGTATCTGGGGATTTAACAGTAACAGGTAATACATTCGAAGCACAAGTAACTAACTTGAATGTAGAAGATAGAATGATTCTACTTAACTCAGGTAGTACTGGAGGAGATGTAGGTATTATATTTGGAGGCTCAGATCCATCAGGAGACGGTACTAATAATGCTAACACTGGTTCAGGTATATTCTGGGATAGTCCTTCTAACGTATTCGGATTTGCACAGGATGTTAAACAATCAGCAGTTAGTGCATCAGTAGAGTCTAAGATAGGAAATATAGAAACATCTAATAGTAATCCATCTTCAGCACCAACGTTCCAAGGAACAGGTACTACTCACATAAATGAGTCAGATGAAAGTATATGGATTTATAGCTAATGAAAAATGTTAAAAAGGTTTTTAATGGGAATTTTGAGACACAGTAAATTAAAAGACAATAAAGAGGAGCCGCTTCCTAAGGAAGTAAAAAAACAAAGGAAGCATTCTTCCCTTTTTAGTCCCACCGAAGCTGCTTTTCTAGTAAATAAACTAAGACAGGCAAACTACACCGGAGCAGAGTTTGAACAATTCTATCAGATTATGGCTAAACTTACAAAACTAGCTAATTCCGAATAATAGTAGGATATTAATCTTTTTTCCCTTATATTTATATATAAATGTATTATTGGCCCGAAAGGGAAGTGGGCTCGAAAGAGTAACCAACCATAGTAAGAGGTATGCCAAACTGGAAAAAAATTATATTAAGCGGATCATCTGCTAATTTAAACAATCTCTATGTCGAGAACGCTATAACAGCATCTGCATTAGTAGTATCTGGTGATATAGTAGCAAACAAACTTACTACCAATATAGTTTCTCAATCTATACTATTTACCTCAGGCTCTAACAAATTTGGAGATGAGTTATCAGACAATCATTATTTTACAGGTTCAGTTAACATTACAGGTAGTGTTACAGGGACTGCATTTGTCGGAGATGGCTCTGGATTAACTAACGTTACAACTACTGTAGTAGAAAACGCAACAGTATCAGATACCTTTACTAATGTAACTTCAAAACAAGTTACTCATAATTTTAGTACTAAAGATGTAATAGTATCAGTCTATAATGATAGTGATCAACTAATTATACCCTCCTCTATAACTACAGCAACCGTTAACAGAGTAGATTTAGCTTTTGATTCATCTACATCAGGAAGAGTGGTTGTTGCAAAAGGAGGTCACCTAGCATCTGGATCAGCTGTACTATCCGGAACAGGTGTTTTATCTGGATCTGCACAAATAGAATTACTTACAAGATACGAGGAAAGTATTACTGGGAATACAGCCTACACTATAACACATAACTTAGGTGAAGACTATCCAATAGTGCAAATATATGACTCAAATAAATTACAAGTACTACCGGGATTAATCTCTGCATCTTCATCAAATGAAGTGCAGTTAGAATTTGATTCCAGTTTTACCGGAAAGGTTATAGTCAAAAAGTAAATAATGTATAAAAACCTATATTTATAATAAATTAAAGTATACACAATGAGAATAGATAGCCCCTTAATGACTAATGCAATAGCGACCGGTTCCTTTTCAGGATCGTTTGTTGGCTCCTTTGATGGAGATATAACAGCTGACCAGGTTGCGTTTGCAAACATAACAGGTAAACCAACGTTAATATCTTCTTCTGCTCAAATTGGTGTTGGTGACGGTGCACTAACTCAGAATAATTTCACTAACACTCTTAAGTCTAAATTAGACGCAATAGAGGCTAGTGCTACAGCAGACCAGACAGATGCACAGATTAGAGCAGCAGTAGAAGCTGCTTCTGACTCTAACGTATTTACAGACGCAGATCATACAAAGCTAAATGCAATTGAAGCAAGTGCAGATGTAACAGACACTGCAAATGTAACATCAGCTGGAGCCGTGATGGATTCAGAAGTTACTGACCTTGCAGGTATTAAAGGTGTAACAATATCTACATTACAAGTAAAACCATCGGAAGGTGCTTTTGCAGATGGAGATAAAACAAAGCTAGATGCAATAGAAGCCTCAGCCGATGTAACGGATACTACAAATGTAACTGCTGCTGGAGCATTAATGGATTCAGAAGTATCAGCGCTAGCATTAATTAAGGGCTTAACTGCAGCACAGATATCAGGTTCAGGTAATGTAAGATTCGAAGCAATAAATGCTGCAACAGCATCATATGCGTTAAAATCAGGAGCTGGTATTGTTTCAGCATCAGTTCTTAGTTCTCCTTCTCAAGGTACAGTTAGACTTGCTACTAATGGAGTAAATACAGATGTTGATTCAGGACTACAATCAGGAGATACTCCTACATTTAGCGGATTAGCAATTACTAATGATGTTACTATAAACGGTAACTTAAATGTGTTAGGTACTAAAACAGAATTACAAGTAGCTTCTTTAAATGTAGAAGATAAAAATATTTTAATTGCTTCTGGAGCAGCCGATAGTGCTGCAGCAGATGGAGCTGGTATAACGATAGATGGCGCTGACAAAGCTATGACTTGGAATCATGCTAATTCAAGATTTAATTTTGATGCACCTGTAAGAATAGCAGGTAATATTATTACAACAGGAACAGTAGACGGAAGAGATGTTGATGCAGATGGAACTAAATTAGACGGAATTGAATCAAGTGCAGACGTAACAGATACTACAAATGTTACAGCAGCAGGAGCTTTAATGGATAGTGAAGTAACTGCTTTAGCATTAATAAAAGGACTAACAGCTGCTCAAATATCAGGTTCAGGTAATGTGAGATTTGAAGCAATAAATGCAGCAACAGCTTCTTACGCTTTAGCAGCAGTAGATTTAACAGCAGGAGCAGGACTAACAGGAGGAGGTACTCTAGGATCTGATAGAACATTTAACATCGGAGCAGGTACAGGAGTAACAGTTAATGCAAACGACATAGCGATTGGACAAGCAGTTGCAACAACTAGTGATGTAAGATTCGATAGTATTGGAGTAGATACAGCAGCACCTGGTACATCTGGTGTAATTAGAGCAGCAAATGATATTGTAGCATTCTATTCTTCAGATGAAAGATTAAAAGACAATGTATCGAATATACCTAATGCTTTAGATAAAGTAGAAAGTTTAAGAGGAGTAGAATTCGATTGGAATGATAAACAAGAAGTATACGAAGGACATGATATAGGAGTTATAGCACAAGATGTAGAAAAAGTACTTCCAGAAATAGTTGAAAATAGAGATAATGGATATAAAGCTGTTAAATATGAAAAACTAACAGCAGTATTGATAGAAGCAGTTAAAGAGCTTTCTGCTAAAGTAAAAGAGCTCGAAAATAAATAAATATAGTTATACTAAATGGGTTTTATTATTAATGCGGACTTCGAGACTAATCTCGGACCGACGCAAGAGTTGTATGTAAGGGTTGAAGGATTTACTTTTAATAAGGTAAATGCACAACTTAGTTTTCAAATTACCTACTGGGTAGACAGAAGTCATGCTGTTAGGCACAACCGAGTTTATTTAGACGAAGAGGTAAGAGGAATGAAAGGTTTAATTCAGAATAATATTATTTATTTTGATACACCGACAAGTGAAGGGAAAGAACTTATACTTTCGCAATTTGAAAAAGTAATTGTTAGTAAAGTTCAGGAAGTAGAAACACCTCGATTTGAGGAACAAATGGTAGAGGTAGAAGTTCCTTTTGTGAGCTTTGATGCAGATGGAGAGGAAATATTGAAATATAGAACAGTAGTAAAACCGAAAAAAGTGCAAGTAGGCTCATTTAAAGAAACAAGATCAGTTATAGACTTAAAAGCTTTTGATGATGTATATGGATACGTATATGATAGACTTAAACAATACCTCACAACATTTTTTTCCGAAGAATTAATACAAAAAGTATAACATGGCTAGATTTACGTACGGAGCTAATAATGTAGAATTTCAAACTTTTAGTAGTTGGTCTAATGCACTTGCAGATAATAACAATGTTTCTGCATCTACAGCATATTCAGAATTTATACCCGATCAATCAGGAAGTTACGCTGCTTCGTTCTTACAGAACAGTAGTATGTTCTATGGCTCAGTCGTAGGAGGACATGGTGGTAATGTTGCTATCACTGCTCCCTATACAGTTTCTGCAACAAAAACTATTACGGTTAAAAACATAAATATCACAAACACATCAATAGCTTTATCAGCTACTACTTCTTACCCTTATGTATTCGATTCATGGAGAACAGCTGCTAGTGGTAGTGGGGATTCAATAAGTACTAATGCAAACGTTACTCTAACAGACGATACTGCAGCAGATCATGACGTATATTATGCACACTTTACTACGACTCACGTAGATCCACCATAAACTTGTGTATATAAAATATTTTTCGTATATTTAAATAAATAAAAGGTTTTGAGAGTAATTTGGGTTTTAGATAATGTCAAAGGTGAAGCTAGTTTCTACAGTAAACTTTACACACTCATACTTATAGCATCTATTAGACAATGGAAGAAATTCTACCCGGACGATACATGTATATTATATTGCGATGAACTATCGAGAGAAACGCTTAAACTAACTAATACACTACATTTTTGGGATGAAGTAATACTTTATAAACCTACCTATAATATAAACAGAAAAATCTTTTGGGCAGCAGCAAAACTCGAAGTACTTTCTTTACAAACTGAACCGTGTATTATGGTAGATAATGATTTACATATATTCTCTCCTATAAAGACTTATTTAGATCCTAATAAGTTTTATGTTCATAATATCGAAAACGGTAAAGGATACTATCCAGGTTATGTTGATGATTATGTCAGAAAACTTTCATATACCCCTAGATGGCAAACTGAATCAGTTAATGTTAGTTTTTTACAATTACCTGATCCAAAGTTTATTCAAGATTATGCTGCAGGGAGTATTAAATTGATGGAAGAATTTACTGCAATGGATGTTCCTAACTCTCAATATTTAATTTTTGCAGAACAACTATTTCTTAGACATATGTTTGATATGAGAGCAGTAGAGTTTAAGTCTTTAGTAGCTACATACTGGGACTGCGATGCATGGGAATGGGGTGAACATCATGACAGAGGTATATGGCCTATATATGAATCTGAAGTATACGTTAAACATTACGGACCATTAAAAAGATGGATATTAGCAGATAAAGCAGACCAGAATTACGATAGAGAAGTACAACATTTGACAAGATGCATTAATTTCACTGATCTTAACTTAGCACATATAGAAAAACGTTAATATGAAAATTTACAACAAAGAATACATTAGACAATTTCTTACTAACAATCCAGTTATGTCAAAAGACATAAACGGTAAACCGGTAAAAGAGTTTAGACAAGTACCCTATAGATGGACTCACGGTGCTACTAACTACCATTTAGGAGATGGTCATTTAGTTCACTCTATTATAGTTGCTATGAGATATAAAACACTATGCTGTTTAGGATCAGGAGGAGGATTTATACCGAGAATAATGACTCAAGCTAGATTAGATTTACATGACACAGAAATATTTGATGGAGATAGCGATATTAATTATGGAGATATAGGAATTACTTATTTAGTTGATGCATGTAACGGAGTAGGAGGCAAAGTAGACTATGAAGAACCTCATTCTTTCTTTAGATACCAGTTTATTCCTAAATTCATAAAAGAAACTACAGAAAACGCATATTACAATTATTTTGTAAAGAAGGATATTAAATTCGACTTTCTTTATATTGATGCAGGACATTCTTACGAAGACGTAAAAAAAGATTTTGAACTATACTCTCAACTGTTAAATCCAAAAGGTATGATCGCTATTCACGATACTGATGAAAGGTACCAAAAAGAAATGATTATCACAGAAGATGAAAAAGAGTATTATGAATTTTTTGACGGTCCACCAAAATTTATAAAAGAATTAGGACCTGAATGGAAGACATTTGATTTTTTTAATACAGGTATACACCCATCAAAACCTCAATCAACAGGATTAACAATAGTACAGCGTGCTTAACTTAGCTACAGTAGTCGGAAGAAATACACATATGTTACCTCATATGTTAAATCACTATAGAAATATGGTTGATAATATGTATGTAGTAGTATATCGGCAATCTGAAGATGATAATATAGTAGAAGAAATAGAAGAATTAGGTATTACACCCTTCAGGGTAGTTACTGAACCTAAATATGACTGGCACAAAGTAACAGAACTATACAATAAACTTAAACGCACTAAAGCCGATGAATGGTGGATTGTATCTGACGATGATGAACTACAAGTATACCCTAGAGACGTAAGAGATATAGTCGAAGAGTGTGAGACAAAAGACTATAAATTTGTAACTGGAGGATTTCTAGACAGAATAGGACCTCAAGGAACATTTCCAGAAGTTAAACCAGATACTAATGTGCATGAAACTTTTCCCTACGCAGGATTCTTTAGGTATCCAATGTCTGGAGCTTGCCCTAACAAGGTTACGTTAATGAAAGGATATGTAGATGTAACACCAGGACAGCATTACGTAAGATTTGCTAACTACGCTACTAGCTGGGGTGAAAGACATCCTGATAGAATGCCTATAGAAGATTGTTTTACTCAAGTCCACCATTTTAAGTGGGACTCTTCTGTTCTTCAACGACTATTAGAAGTAGCAGAAACAAAAACTCACTATAGTTTTCATAAAGAATATAATAAAATGTACAGATCTATAGCAAGATCTGATTGGAAAATAGACATAAAAAATAAGGAATATTTAGTTGAAAAGTTGAAAAACTTTTCGTATATTGATTATAATGATTACCCGTACTGGGATAAGTTAAGAAGTTTAATAGTTAAAATTTAATAAAAATGGCAGGTAAATTAACCGATCAAGAAAAAGAAGCATTATTACTAGAAGAAAGAAAAGTAAAAGCATTAGAGAAAATTGCAGCATCTACTGATGCATTAGCATTATGGTTCGAAGAGAAAGATTTTTCACAATGGGATGAAAGAGCACAGTTCTACTTACACGAATTCATGACTATAGCAAAAGGCTCATCAAATGACCAAGCATAAACTTGGTATTGTAGTTCCTTATAGAAATAGATACGCACAACTTTATGAATTTAAACAATCGATAAAAGAGTATTTAAGAAAAACTGAAATCGATTTTAAAGTAATTGTAGTAGAGCAAGATGACGCTAAGCTTTTTAATAGGGGTAAACTACTTAACATAGGTTTTTTAGAAGCTAAGAAACTAAAATGTGATTATGTTTGTTTTCACGATGTAGATATGCTCCCATCTAAAGCAGATTACAGCTACAGTAACGTACCTATTCATATGGCTACTACTTTAGTCTCATCAGATAACACAAATAAACCTATATTCGACCAATACTTTGGTGGAGTAACTTTATTTCCAGTAGAGTTATTTGAAAAAATTAACGGGTACAGTAATAACTACTGGGGTTGGGGATTTGAAGATGATGATTTACTTTGGAGATGTTTACATTATAACCTACCCTGTGACACTACTCTTCTTAAGAACTCAGGACCTAAAACAGCAGCTTTAAAGTTTAACGGTAGAGATTCATATGTTGAAATAAAAAATACAATTAATTTTTCTAAGGACTTTACTATTTTTGTTAGTTTTCATCCTGAGCATACTGATTTTGATTTAAATGCTAGAGATGATTTTTTCACAGCTTTTGGTATACCTGGATATGATTTCAATATCGGATGGAATAGTTTTAACAGATATAAAGTTGAACTATTTAATAAACGTAAAAAATACATTCAGGTCTATTCCGATGAAGATTCTATGAAGAAAGTTACTGCAGTAGTTTCTTATAATAGTGTAGATAAAGTTATTGAAGGGTTTATTAATGGTGAATCGATTGGTAAAGTTAATTTAGACACTCAGATACTTGACTATTCAAAATCTAGGTTTATGTATCTAGGAGTTTCTGATCCTAATAGAGAAGAACAGAATAAATTCTATAAAGGTAAGGTAGACAGTCTAGCTATATTTAAAAATAAATTAGACACAAAAGAAATAGTAGAAATAAGTAAAAATAGATATTTCGGGCTAACTCAAAATTTTGGCGATTACTTAAGTGCAGGTAAATTAATGACTTATTACGACGGTAAGTTTATCAAAGGATACAAACTAATGGATCTATCAGGTAATAATAATGATGGTGTTATAAAGAACTGTGAAATGGTTCCTACTGATTTAGAAAGCAGTACGGTAATACCGAAACCTTTTAGACGATTAGGTAGATATAAATTACTAGATCACGAAGATGCAGGATTTAGTAATAATTCCTGGCAAGATCTTAACACACGTTACAACCAGTTAAGATTTAATAATGAAGTTAAAAATAACTGGCATAATCCTAGTATAGACGGAATAAGTAATTTAGAGTTTGATATACATTCTAGTACTAAGACCGGTAATGTCACTCATTTAATAGTAGCTATATGACAAAACATAAATTAGGAGTATGTATTCCATACAGAGATAGAGAAATACATATGCATGAGTTTATTCCTAGGACAGGTAAGTACCTTAAGTCAAAAGGGATTGATTTTCAAATGTACTTTATTCATCAAGTTGACGATAAACTATTTAACAGAGGTGCTACAAAGAATATTGGAGCTAAAATTGCAATAGAAGACGGCTGTGATTATGTTTGTTTTCATGACATAGATATGATTCCTGAACAAAACGGAGGGGCTGATTATAGCCATCCAGGAGAATTTCCAAGACATATCGCTACTAATATATCTCAAATGGACTATGGGTTGAAATATCATGAGTACTTTGGTGGAGCAGTAGTATTTTCCAAAGAACATTTAGAGGCTACTAATGGTTATTCAAACGACTATTGGGATTGGGGTATGGAAGATGATGATTTATTCTGGAGATGTCACTTAGAAGGACTCACAAACGTTACTTATTTAGATATAGACAAACCAGAACAACAAAAATTTGCTAGATTTAACGGAGATTCATCAAAAATAAAAATACCTTTTACTCGTAAACTAAGAGGATTAACCTCAGGCGACCATTCTATATCTATGTTGGTTAGAAATCAACACCAAAAACATAAGACCGGTATATTTTTGATTGGTGATGCTGAAATTAAGTACATAGAACATCCTATTTTTAGAATACCCGGATACGATTACGGTATTAGTTTTAATAATTCTAGAGCTATTTCTTTAACTTACTGGAACAATTTTAATAAACACCACTATATGTGGATCAAAAGATATGCTGATCAATGGAGCTGGGTAACAGCTACGTTTGATAAGTATGAAAAATTATCTCATTTATATCTCAACGGTACAGAAGTAGACTCAAAAGCAGGTTACGGAAGCCCTTCACCTTTAAAATGGGACAGTAATCTTAAAAGTTATGGATTACAAGATATTTATCTGGGACACTCCCCATCGTTTCCTGATAAGATACATGGTTTTTTTAAGGGGGATATTGCTAAAGTGTTTGCTTGGAATAGATGTTTAAAACCAGAGGAAGTTAATACTTTGAATCTTTCAATACCGGTAGGCAATAGGGTGTTAGATTTAGACTTTAATGAACCTAAAACAGGTTATGAAGCTACTGATGTAGAAATGCTACAAGAAGACATTATCGTACCAAACTCTATTATACCTCATAGAATTAGCGGTAGATTTAGATGTTTACCTCATAAAGATGAAGGACTAGTAAACGGCAAATGGGCAAAAGGAGAAACTACAGCAAGAAATGAAAAAAGATACGTTACACAAATGCAACAAGGAAAAATTAACTATAAAGGAGACGGTATAAAACAACTGCAGTTTGAAATTGTAGGAGAAGAAAAATTCACGCCCTGGGCTAAAATGATAAATATAAAATTATGATAAGTGAACAAAATGATGCTTTAGCAAAAGAAAAAGAGCATAGAAAAATTCTACTCGGTAACCACGATTATGCCACTACAAAGGAAAAATTAGATGGTGTTGGATGTGGTATGTGTTTAGCTAAATGGACTCAAACTACTATACACCTACACATGGGTCAAACGCACTCTTGTCATCACCCTGCTACTCATAAAATACCATTACATGAACTAAAACGTAACCCTTCAGCACTTCATAATACCAAGTTTAAGAAAATGAAGAGGAAAGAGATGCTAGAAGGTAAAAGACCTGCTGAATGTGATTACTGCTGGAACGTTGAAGATAATTCTCCTCAGTTTTCTGATAGAGTATTCAAATCTAATGAGTCTTGGTCTAAACCATACTTTAATGAAATTAAAAATTTAGGATGGAGAGAAGATTATAACCCAAAATATGTCGAAGTATCGTTTTCTAATCTATGTAATTTTAAATGTTCATACTGCGGTCCATCGTTTTCATCAAAGTGGGTTGAAGAGGCTAAAAAACACGGTCCTTACCCTACTCAAGATAACTTTAATGATCTTCAAGGATTGATTTCTAATGGCAAAATGCCTATACATCACACAGAACACAATCCATATGTAGAAGCATTTTGGAAATGGTGGCCTGATCTTTATAGAGACTTACATACCTTTAGAATTACCGGAGGAGAACCGTTACTATCAAAAGATACTTGGAAGATATTAGATTATATTATAGAACAACCTAACCCTAATAAGAAACTAAACTTAGCTATTAATTCTAATCTAGGAGTACCTGATAATTTAGTTGATAAATTAATAGAAAAAATAAAAAGAATAGAAGACGAAGGAAGAGTTAATGAATTTATTATCTTTACTTCCGTAGATGCATGGGGTGAAAGAGCAGAGTATATCAGAAACGGTCTTGAATTTAACAGATTCTGGGCAAATATGAATAAAATACTTACTGCATGTCCTAGAGTAAACATTACTGTAATGTCTACCTTTAATGCTTTATCTGTTACTTCTTACAAGCCTTTAGTCGACGGAATATACAAGCTTAAAGAAACATACGGATCCTCAGATAGATACTGGGTATCTGCTGTATTCTTAGATAGCTCTTACCTCAGACATCCTATACATCAAACAGTACAGGTATTACCAGAAGGAGATTTTGCACCAATATTATGGGACACTGTACTATATATGGATTATCTTGGGATACCAAAATTTGATCATAAACTAATTGGTTATTCTGATGTCGAAGTACAGAAAATTAAAAGAACATACGATTGGATGGTCTCTAAATTTAAAGATCCTGAAGCTATATTGAGACAACAGAGAGATTTTGGAAGATATTTCAAAGCTCATGATGCAAGAAGAGGTACAGATTTCTGTAAAACTTTCCCTGAACTAGAAGAATTTTATCATTTTACACAAGCAATAACAATATAATGAGGTTACATAAAGACTACACTTATTTATTTCATGACATCGATAGACATGGAGTAAGACAGAATCACACACATCAAATGTTAGTAAATGACTTTACAGCATTAATTAGATTTAAACCAGATCTTGATAACATATATGAACTTTTAGAAGATCGTAAAGAAGATCCGTTTTACAATACAACTGTGTACGTTAAACAGTGTATTTTTGGTAAAAATGGTAAACACTGTGGATTATTTTTGACTACGTTTATTGATGAGACTAATTTAGTAAAACACCACTTAGAGTATGAATGGTGGGAAAATCCTAACTGGGATGAAGATCCGGATTCATCTAAAGATAGAGTAGCTAAAGCATCCTTAATGGTAGAGCCTGAATTTGACGGTACCTACAACGTAATTATCAGAAAATATAATAATGAAGTAACTATTGATATACCCGGTATTGGTGCTAATTCATGTGCAGTAAACGGTATGATTGATTATACGAAAGCACTTATGTGGTGCGGGACTGCTACTGGATTACCAAACGAAGATGGCGATACACCACAAGTATTCCAATGTGTTTACACAGGAGACATCAGCTTACTACATATTCAAGAAGCTACTATGTCTGAAAATGATATTAAATTAGCGTTTAACGATTATGAACAGTTTAAAGATAATGGTTTTGATACTAAGGGAGATGCAATCTATATATCAACAAATTTTGAAGAAACAACCCCACTTAAGGCTAGAGATTACTCAGGTAACGGTATGCACTTGTTAAAATACGACTACAGATGGATAAGTTAAAAATACTATTAACAGAAGGAGATAGCTGGACTGCAGGAGATATTATTGACCCAAGAATAAAAGAAGACTTAGCTGGTAATGTTAACGCAAAAATTAATGATAATTATAGATTACCTAAAGTTTGGCCTCATAAATTAGCTACTAAATTAGGTGTAAAGTCGATGAATACGGCTGTTGCAGGATCATCTAACGACGGTATTGTAAGAAGGGTAATAGACAACGTTCTTAACTTACTTAAAAATTATGAACCGCAAGAAATCAAAGTAGTAATAGGTTTAACTTCACCAGAGAGAAAAGACTTCTACCATAAGAAAGATAATGATTATGGATGGGATGTGCTTTACCCTTTAGATTCTTCTGAACTATCCGAAGAGAGAAGTTTATTTAAAAAAGTTTATTCGTCTATATACTGGAATAAAGAAGAGTATATTTCAAGATATTTACAATCAGTCTTTCTTATACATCAGTTTTTACAGTATAAAGGTATAGACCATACTTTTTTTAATGCTTTTTACCAAGATAATGATGGCAAATTTGGATTTGATTTACATAGTAGTATAGATTTACTAGAAGCTTCAATGTCTAGAAGCTACCTTAAACATCTTAATATTTACAGCCTAATTGATGTATACAGGGAAATAGTAGAAAATTACTTTTGTCTAACAAGTTTTAAAGGTTATTTAGATAAGTTTGGTAAAAATCACTGTTTTGATGGCATGCACCCAAATGAACAAGGTCATGATATATGGGCTGAATACCTTTATCAATACTTTACTAAAAAAGATTTACCAGCTCTACATGATGCTATTAATTTAGCTAGATTAGATAAACCTACAGAAGAGATTCTATATCATTATAGAGACGTACCTGAAATAAATGATATTGATGCAAACGGTCATGTAATGGTTAGACCGATATTTTCTCAAACCAATATCGATAACTTAATGAAATTACCTAATGGAGACTTAGCAAAACACGACAAAGGTCGTTTTACATACCACACTATGATCCATCACGATACTCCACTTGTGGCATCGTGTTTACATAAATTACCAGAAAAAGTATTAGAAGGGTTGCGAACTGGAGACTGTAAACTAATATTAGATGATAGTTTAGAAGGTAAGCCTATATTTCAATTCTTGTCTGAACTTTATAAGAACACAGATATATTAGGACTCAATAGAAAAAATATAGTATACGTTACTAATAATTTATTTGCTGAAAGAGATTTCAATACTTTTAAAACTGATAATAGTAATTTTACAGAACATATAAACGTTATATCTTACCTTTATAATGTTGTTGATATTAAAAGACTTAAAGACCCTAAAACAGGTTTAGAATATAAAGATGCGTATCTACCAAAGTTTGTTGATATAGAAGAAGAGATAAAATATAAAACTGAAAATTTAAATACTACTGTTCCTTTTTTAAAAGTAAACAGAACCGGTAGACCTGAAAGAAATCTTTTTATGTTGTATGTAAATGAACATAATTTATATCACAAGTTTAAAATTAGTTTTCCAAAGTACAATAATGAATTTTATAGTCATGAAGTAAAAGAACTATTTCCTTCTTTAGTAACGGATGAAAATATAGAATCTCTTAAAGAAAAGATACCTTTCGATATAGACGAATCAGATATACACAATCATGGAGAACCAGGAGGAGGTAAAGGGTTCTTCAATGCTGACTTACCATTTAGACCTATTCACTATAGAAATACTTTTATAAGCGTCGTATTTTGTGCTTTTCCAATGGATAAAGCTTGTCATTTACATAGCTCTACTTTTAATCCCATGTACTGTGGTCATCCAGTAATTCAATTTGGTCCGAAAGGACATTTAGAAGAACTTCGTAAGAGAGGTTTTAAAACTTTTGGCAAATGGTGGGACGAAAGTTATGATGATATTGAAGATGACTGGTTAAGATTTGAATATGTTTGTAAGATAGTTCACAGATTATCTACTAAAACTAAGCAACAGTTTTTAGATATGTATATTGATATGAAAGATGTACTTCAACACAATTCCAATTTTATTTTTAATTATGATACACATAATAATTTAACTAATAAGGTACTTTACAACGATGAAATATTCTCTTCCAATTAGAAACGGTAGGTATACATTAATATCTAAAAAACCTTTAGACATCGAAGTGCCTAGTAATATAGACAGGTACGAAGGTAGCATAGAAACTATAGTACATGACATAAATAAGTTTCAATTTAAATCTGATCAACTATATAATGCACATATAATAATAACCTCAGATACTATTGATTTATTTACGTTATCTTCCATCATTAAACGTCTACCTAAATTTAAATTCGACCATAAACAAGTATACGTAGACGATGTAAAACACCACGGAGAATACCTTAAGAATAAAATTAACTCTGATTTTTTTATTTGTGATTCTTATATGCTTCCTATAATTGGATATCAAAATAGAGCAGATGCAACTATCTACGGCAATCTTCTCAATCATAGAGCTAGATTAGTAAGGATGAAAGATTTTGATCAAACGTTTTTAAAACCAGTATTATGAGAATAGCTGTATGCTTAAGCGGTCAATTAAGACAATGGGAAATGGGAGTAGAAAACCAGAAATGGTTTTGGACTACAGCCAATAAAGAACACGTACAGGTAGATTATTTTGCACATACGTGGACTTACAGTTGGGATAGACCAGGAGTTACACAAGAGTATCAACAACGACAAGTAGCACAACAAGAATTAGATTCTTTTAAAGTTAGATACGACCTAAAAGGTCTGTCTGTAGATTCTAGAGAACAAAATCTTTTTAGAGGAAACGATCATTGGAGTTCACTATTTTACAGTTTTGCCAAATCTTTAGAATTAAAGAGGGATTACGAAATAGAAAATAATTTTATATACGACATAGTAGTGAAATCTAGACCAGATATTTTATTTCACCCTAATAAGACTTTCAAAGTTCCTCATTTAGAGAATAATGTTATTCATTCATCTCACGGTGGAGTAATGGATTTAGAATATCACATGTACAACGTTAATGATATTTTATTTCTCAGTAATTCTTTTTCTATGGATTTACTTTCTAATTTGTATTTCTACAGGCAAGAAGGAATTGAAGACTACAATATTTACAATAAAAAGAACATACACGTAATGGGACCAGGTACTCTAATGCATGAGTACTTTCGTGATTATGGTATTACACCGTATTTCGGTACAGCACCTCCATGTATACTACTTAAAGAAGGTTGTCCGCAAGACTTAGACTTATTTGTCCCTGATGAGTTTGAAATAATGACAAAATACTGGCAAGACTGGTACACTAAATGAAAAGTATAGGTTTTTTTGCCTGCTCTAATGGGTATGGCCACTACAAACGTATATCGGAAATAGCATCATTACTATCTAATGATTTCGATATTACAATATATGCTAGTTATTTTCAAGTAAAAAAACTTGGACAGGTAGAAAACTGTAAGCATGTAGAGCTTAAACTACATAACATTAGATGGGATAAAACTATAAGCGAATCTAATGTGAATTTCGGGACTTACATTAAAGGTATAGAAGAATACAAAGACTTTTTAACTAAACATGATTACATAGTATCAGATAATATAGTTGGGATACTACAACATAGACCAGATGCTATTCTTCTTGGTTCGTTCTTATGGAAAGATGTTTATAAAGCAAAATTTGGATCTAACGTGTTGTCTGATTACGATTCTAATTTATTAGAGGTACATAATCCTCTGTTAATTACAAACAAGTATGCAGAGACCGGCGGAGTAGTGTTATATGAAAATAAAGTTCAATTCGGATTCGGGTGTAAAGATAATAGTTACACAGAATTTAAGATAGATAAAATATTAACACTAGAACCTAGCCTTAATTATCTAGATTCATACGCAAACTTTTTTAAAGGACTTAATTTTAATATAACTAAAGATTTTAACATAACCAAAAATATAGCTATAATGAGCCGACCAGGACTTGGTATTATTACTCATTGTGTAGAACACCACATTCCATTAATAGCTTTGTATGATAATAGAGATTCAATAGAGATAGTAAAATTATCCAAAAAAGTCCAACAGCTTAATATAGGATTTCACCAAAACGTTAAATCAAATTTTGACTATTCTAAATTTAGTGTTTTTAAGGACAACTCTATTTATAGATATAACCACTTTGAAAAGGATGGTTATGTAAAGATTGCAGGTTATTTAAAATCAAAGTTATGAGTAAACCCAACTACTATTTCAGTACATTTAGTGATTTAAAGTCGTTCGATATTTTATCAAATGACGAAGTAGTTAACAGGTATACTGAAACAGAAAAACTACTATATAAAACTGATGATTTAAGTACTAACAATAAGGGTAAATCAGGTCCTGTGTATGACCCTACTGTAGAAATACATAAACCAATACACTTTATGTATACTCCTAAAGGTATACCAGTGGAAAGTCAAGGAGTAAAGTCTGATATTACAAGTATGAAGCTTTTTAACTACGGTAAAAAATGGACACATTGGGTTTATCTTACTATACCTAAAGAGTTTATACTAGAAAATCAAAGACATACAGTTGATAACCATATAGAACCTTTGGTTAAGATATTTAGACAGTTTATGCAAGAATGCATCGATAAAAAACTCAGTGATAACGAATGTTATGTATTACAATCAAAATATGATGAAAAGTATCCAGAGGATTACCCTTTAAATACTCACAGACTTATGAGACCTGGCTGGAGATTCGATAATAAATTATCACAATTTATTTCAGTAAGAAAATCTGGTATATTTTTTCCAATAGCTTATCCTAATCATGATGATAATGTTATTTTATTTAGAGGTACGCATAGAGCTTTAGTATTTGCAACTTTAGGTTATGATATCCCCATTTTTGTACAACACCCCAAATTAGGAGGAAACAATAATATAAAATTTGAACTTACTACTGATGTTCCTTCTTTTAGTAATGTATCGCATAAAATAATAATAGATTTAAAAAATAAACAACTTAAATATGAGTAAAAGTTTAGCAGTTTTAATTCATGCAAGACAGAAAAGCACTAGGTGCCCTAATAAACACCTTAGACCTATTAATGACACAGGAGACAATATTCTTGATGTAGCTTTGAGAAATGTTAGAGATTTAAATAATGTAGAAGAAAAGTATTTAGCAGCAGCAGAAGATGAAATAATGGACAGGTATATACCCGGTGTGCAAATACTACACAGAGAATATGCTTCAGTAGCTCCCGGTAATGCTCACCACTCTATAATGTATAAACACTTGGAAAAAGTAAAATCTGATTACATATGTAACTATAATCCATGTCAACCATTTTTGGATATTAAAAAATTACAGGCAGTAATCGATTGGTTTAAAGAATGCAAGTACGATAGTGCTATCACAGTAGCAAGAGAAAAAAACTTTTTTTGGAATAACGACCTTACACCTGCTAACTTTACAGCAAATGACAGACTTTCTACAACCTCAGGTCCAAGTCTTATAAAAGCAACTCATTCTTTAGTATTTTATAAAAGAGAGTATATGCTCAACAATTGGGAACTATTTTCTAACACAAAAGAAGACCCGTACCCGTACCTTATTGATTGGCCAGAAGAAGAGTTGATAGATGTGGACACAGAATTAGATTTTAAATTAGTAGAAAAAATATATGAAGTACGTAATAGACATTGATGACACTATCTGCAAAGAAGAAGGACCTGTAATAGGCAGAAAACCTTTCGAAGATAGAATAGCAAAGATTAATAAAATGTATGACGAAGGTCACACTATAATATACTATACAGCTAGAGGAAACAAAAGCGGTAGAGGAGAAGCTTATTATAGACCTATCACTGAAGCTCAGCTCGAAAGTTGGGGATGTAAATACCACCACCTTTACTTTAAACCTTTTGACGCAGATATATTCATAGATGACAGAGGAATACACCCTAAGGATTTTTTTAAGAATAATTTATGATATTAAATAAACAAAAAATTTTTAATGCAATTAATAGACCTCGTACTAAACCATTTACACATTACGTTGTAGATAATATTTTAAATTACGATTTTACAAATGAAGAAGAGTTTATATTCAACTACTCTCTATATCATCAACTTTTAGGAGAGTTAAGTGTAATCAAAAATGATATTTTAAAAATTTACAATCCTATTAGAATACAACAACCATTTGAAGATGCAGATGTAAGTAATACTTGGTCAAGAGTACACTGGTTAACAAATGGACCTCACGTAGAACAGGAAGTACATATGGACCACTATACTAAATTGTGGACTCTTATAATTTACTGTTACGGTAGTACTGGGACTTATTTATTAGATAAAAATAAAGAGTTTTCTAAAGAAGTTGAATGGAAACAAAATAGAGGGTTAATATTTTGCCCTGGTAATAAACATGTTCCTACCTACCATAGAGTAGTAAATAAAGAAAGTAATATTAGAAGAGTAATTACACTAAATATCACATCAGAAGATTACCCAATAAAAGGTCTTGCTCAAGCTTTTGATAAATTTAATAAGATCATAATAAATAATGATAATACATAAACATACAGGTGTAAATTTTTGGAAACCGTTTTTTAACGATCTCAAACCTTTTGATACTCTAGACATAGTAGATGTAATAAAAAGAAATAAAGATTCTATAGCTTCTTTTGATAAGTGTAAAGAGCTAGAAAAAAAAGGTCATTATTTTTTAAGAATTACTGAAGACCAATTAACAGACCCTAGAGTTAAAAAATTACATGATACATTTAATCATAAAAATACTAATATAAAAGACTTACAGGTAATAAAATTCGAAGGTTACGGTAAGAGAGTATTTACACAGAACTACGACAAAAATTATATTAAACCTAAAACTAAAGGTAACCACTTTATTCCCGATCAACCTAACTTTCAGCTGAGAGACGGTAAAATTTCTCCTGGATTTGGCACGTGGGACTGGAAAGATTATTTTTATAGAGTCGATAATGGTGAAACACCTAGAGAAAATATATACTTAGAAATACCGTATAAAATTGTAGAAGATAATATAGCATCACTAGAAGGTACCGATACAAGTATTATAAAAAAGTTTGTTAGAGAAATAGAAGATACAAACGAAGCATGGAATAATATAGAATATGTAAATGAGGTTATAAAAGAATACGATACCATATGGAAAGATTGGAACTTTCAGTTTCCAATTTTGTCTTATATTTCTGTAAAGAGAGATGGGTTATTATTTCCTATACTAGGAGGTTACTCGCCCAATAGCCTTCCAGGTAATGGTTTGCATAGATTTTTTATGACAGCTTTATCAAAATCAGATATACCTATTATTTTACCAAAAAGTAAGGAAAGTAGGTATTACATTAGGTCTAAATTTAAAGAATATAGAAAGTTAGATAATGAATATACTTACTTATTATTAGATGTAGATACTGTAAAAAAAGTAATAACTTTTTACCTCTCTTCTGAGGACACTATAAAAGAATGTTTAGGAAAATATGAATTATTTTGAGTTTATAAAATATAATAATAGAACAATAGAAGAGCTTAGAGAATATTTCCAAGTAAATTTTTCTAAATACTATGACTTATGGTATGACGGATACTGGAGTAGTAAGTTTACTGGTGTTGGAATGGCTGTAGCTTTGTACTTAACAGGTTATATACATAACAAGAAACCTAAGTACATAGTAGAGTATGGTAGCGGAGTCACTACACTAATTATGAGTACAATATTGAAAGACCTAGACTACGGAGGTAGTATTATATCATTTGAAGATAATAAAAAATACCACACCTTAGGTAAAAACTCAGGTTTTTATACTAATAGTGATGTGTACTTAGTGGATGTTAAAATTGAAGATAATCAAACTTGCTACTATAATCATGATATGAATTTATTAAAAGGCGTAGACTTTGTTTTAGATGATGGACCCGATATAGCTAAATACAAATGCAATGCGTCTACTAATATGGTTAAGTTAAAAGAGCATTTCAACACTAATTTTAGTTTTCTTATAGATGGAAGAATCCAACAACAAAGATATTATAAATCTTTATTTGGTGATAAAGTAGAAAGTAGCTGGATTGGAATAGATAAAACTAAAGAATTTAAAAGAGAAGACGGATATAAATGTGGAATTGGAACAATATGAAAAACTTATATATAAACGGATGTAGCTTTACCGCAGGAGATAACCTAGAAGACAGAGAGACTTGGCCATACAAGTTAGCTCAGCTCTCTAATACTACACTATATGATAATTCTGCTAACGGTCAATCTATGGGTTCAATATTTCTTAATAGTATAAACCATCTAAGCTCTCTAAGTAGTTCTGATACAACTGCAGTGATTGGTCTAACTTGGCCTCACAGGCACTACTTTACCTATAAAGGGTGGAATATAAATGTAACTAATGCTGATTTTCCAAAACCTAGGTTAGGATCTAAATTAAACTTCCGGAGAAGACTAACTTCTTCTAACTATTTAAATAAGAATTTAATTGAAATTGAAGAACTAGCTGCTGAATTAACAAATGATAGAGTTGAAAATATAGAACCAATTTATTTAGCAAAAAGAGAGTATATAAAAGCTATGATTACCCATAATGAAGATTATACAAAAGACCTATTCAACCTCTATTCAACTCAAATTATTAGCTTACAGAGTTTTTTAGAGTATAAAAAATTTAATTACTGTATTGTAGGGTTCGATAGTAATTCTAGTCATATTAAAAAACTACTTAACTCAAATAAAATAGAATCATCTAAAATTTTACATTTTAATAGAACTGAAAACGAAACAGGACACCCAACAGCGGAGGATTGTGATAGAATATCTAAAAAAATATATGAAACAATTTTTTAATATAGTACTGCCTATGGCAGGAAGAGGATCGAGATTTAGAAAGAAAGGATACAAAGACTCTAAACCATTCATTGATGTAGAAGGTAAACCAATGATTCGTAGAGTTATTGAAAATCTCAATATAGAGTTTGATAAGAACTTTAAATTCATTATCTTATGTCAAAAAGCAGATTATGAACAATATGATTTTCGTATATTTAACGAAATAATAGGACATGATAATATAGAAGTTATCAAACTTAAAGGTATTACAGAAGGAGCAGCATGTACATTGCTTACAGCTAAAGAACATATTAATAATCGAGTACCTCTACTTAGTTTTAACTCAGACCAAATGATAGACTATAATCCCGATGAAACCTTTAGTAGATTAAGTCTACATGATGGAGGTATGCCATGCTTTAAAGGAAATGGACCTAAATGGAGTTATGCCAAAACAGATGAAGAGGGTTATGTTACTGAAGTAGCTGAAAAGAAACAAATTTCTAATGATGCTACTGCTGGATACTACTACTGGAATAGAGGATCTGATTTTGTAAAGTATGCTGAACAGATGATAGAAGCAAATGATAGACTTAATAATGAATTTTATGTAGCACCAGTTTATAATTATGCTATTAAAGACGGAAGACGTATAGTAATTACTCAAGTCGATAATATATACCAAATGGGCACACCAGAAGATTTACAATACTACTTACATGGCAGATAAGAAAACCATACCCGTACTATTATATGGCCAGATTAGAGGTATAATTGCCTTTAATAGATTCCATAAAAGTTATTTAAACAGTAGAAAATATAACTATGAATTTTACTTAGGTGGATGGAATTCTCATATAGAAAACCAACTAATACTACCATTTAAAAATAAAATACTAGTTAATGAAAAAGAACTTCGTGATGAATTCGAAGAGCTTACAAAAGAGAGATTAAAAAACAACAGTAAAGGACTTACAGACCTTACAGCAGCACGTATATCGTACCATTACAAAAACCTTAAACAGGTAACTAAAAATCGATTGAATAAAGCAGAATTTTGTATAGTCTGTCGTGCTGATTATTTTTTACACTTACCTGATGTTGAAACCCACTTAGACGAGCTATTTAAATCCGATATAAGCTTACTAGAGTTACCATTTATTAGCCTAAAAGACGGTCTTGCAGTAGATATGTATTTTCAAGCTCCAAACGACGGATTCTTTTTATGTAACATGAGAGCACTCGATTTAATGTTTGAAATGTACGATAATGTGTTTTATAAAAAGGAGTTAGAAGATATTAAAATAGATCCAATAATCGGCCCTCATCAAACTCTGGCTAATTATATTATTAAAAAGAATATCACAGTAATTACAAATAGTATAAACGTTATGATTAACACACCAGTATCAAGAAGATAACATGAACAAACATGGCAGAAAATAAAGATACATTTTTAGAACATAGAAAGAAACAAGAGAAATTACATTTCAGTAATGTTGATACCTCTAATCCTTTGAGTTCACTGCTAACAGTAGAAATTAATACTACTGAATTATGCAATAGAACGTGTGTGTTCTGTCCTAGACACGATAAAAATGTTTATCCTAATAGGAATTTAAATATGTCTTTAGAGACTGCTCAAGCTATAGCAGATAATTTAAGTTTAGACAACTATAAAGGAAAAGTATCGTATAGCGGATTTAGTGAGAACCTACTTAATAAGAAATTTGCCGATATAATCAAAATACTTAAAGATAAACTACCAGAAACTACAGCAGAATGTAATACAAATGGTGATAGATTAACACCAGAGTATGCAAAGCAATTATTTGACTCAGGTTTGGATCTACTTTATATAAATTTATATGATGGAATAGATCAAATTAAAAAATTTGATGAGATTATGAAAGATGTTGATAAATCTAAGTATAAATACAGAGCTCATTACTCTCAAGCTGACTATGGTTTAAATATCAATAATAGAGGTGGGTCAATAACTTGGTTAGGGTTAGATGAAGAGTCAGTTGACAAGTTAAAAGGACAGCCCTGTCATTATCCTTTCTATAAAATGTTCATAGACTGGGATGGTGAAGTTATTTTTTGTGCAAATGATTGGCAAAAAGAAAGAAAAGTAGGTAATCTAGCAAAACAAAGACTAAAGGACGTATGGTTAGGAGAAGATCTAAATACAATACGTAAAAGATTAATAAAAGGAGATAGAACAGAAAGCCCATGTAATAAATGCACAGTAAATGGACAATTATTCGGTAAACCAAGTTTTGAAATATTGAAATCTAACTTATGAAAATCTCAATAACAAATAGCCACAGAGGTTTAGGATTAGAAATAGCTAAACGGTTTAATCACGTAGTAGATGGATTTGATGAAACTAGTGATATATTTATTAATAACAGACATAATAGTTTTAGTCAAACAGAACTACTTATGACAGTATTCGATAAATGGAAAGACACTGATAAAACAATAGTTAACATTATCAGTAGAAGTAAGTACTCTAATATATCGAAAGGTTATTTATACTCTGCTTCAAAAGCAGCATTAAGTCACTTATCTAATAACTTAAGATTGAATAGTGATAAAAAATGCAGAATAATAGATATTAACCCAGGGTTATTAGAATCTGATCTACCTTCTTTAAAGTATAGAGAAGTAGTTGATGCTATTGAATATTGTATTTACCTCCCAGCTCATATTGAGGTAGGAGAACTATCTATATGGCACAAAACACCGTATAGTCAAATATCAAAAATGAAAGATGAAAGAAAATTTTAAAGTATACATAGGATACGATTCAAGACAAGATAGAGACACCTTAGGTAAAGGAATTACTAACCCTCCTTTTGAAGTCTGTAAAGCTTCTATAAGGAAGTATAACTCAGAAGTTGAGATTATACCAATAAAACTTAACGATCTAATTGCAAAAGGTATATACAGTAGAGAGAATGACCCTTTAGCATCTACTGAATTTACTTATTCAAGATTTTTAGTTCCTTTTCTAAATAACTATGAAGGTAAAGCATTGTTTATAGATTCAGATTTTTTATGGCAATGTAATGTAGAGGAGTTATTAGAATTTTATAATACAGAAAAGTCTGTAGCATGTGTGAAACACGACTATATACCGTCTAGTGATACAAAAATGGATGGATTAAAACAATCTGTATACCCTAGAAAAAATTGGTCAAGCCTAATGTTATTTAATTGCTCAGACAGTGACTGTAAAAAACTAACCCCTGATGTTATCAATAATGAAACACCAAAATACTTGCACCGTATGCTTTGGACTAACGATAATAAAATAGGAAACATACCGTTAGAGTATAATTGGCTAGAAGGAGACTATAATGTTATAGATGATCCAAAAGTTATTCATTACACTAATGGGGGACCTTGGCACGATACATGGGACGGTGATTATAGAAACAACTGGGAGAAACAATATAGAGAACTGTGATGATAAAGTGGTGGAAAAAAGGATATTTTGATGATTTAAAACCTTTCGATATTTATCCTATAGAAAATTTTTTAGATAGATATAAAGGAGCAATAAGCACCTTTGAGGGGTACGATGAAATGGAATCAGAAGGCAGGTACTTTTTAGGTATTGAATCAGATAACCTTAATGATCCAGATGTAAAACATTTTAATAGTAAGTATAATAATATTAACTGCTCTATTCCTCAAAGTTCTGAACATAAAATTTGCTTTGTATACAGTCAAGCTAGAAATTTTAATAGACCTGAATACCATACAGAAGAAAATATAAAATTTAAAGGAGGTACAACAAACTATAACGGTAGAGATGGCCAAATCCGGACAGGATGGTCTTCTCCTAAAATAGAAAACATACATATAAACCCAGTTAGAAAAGGACAGTTAACAGGAGATTGGATATACTTAGAATTACCTCATGAATTATTTTATAGAAATACAATTAAAACCGGCAACGGTGCATCTATAAAACTAGCAAAAAAGTTTGTCAAAGAAGTAGAGAGTACTGTCGGATGGGATAATATTGAAAAAATTAAAACAGTAATTAAAAAGTATGATAAAATAGACCCTGACTGGAGTCACGATTTTCCTATCAATGGATACTTTCAACTTAAAAAAGATGGATTACTATTTCCCGGTGTTTGGGACAAATACAACCTCATATGCGGGCATTCATACCATAGAATGATAATGACAAGTTTTAATAAAATAAATTTTCCGTATATTCTTCCTGTACCTAAAGGTTTTGACGGATTATGGTATGCGTGTTCAAAATACGATTCGTTTACATTTAATAAGGAAGATTACTACTTAGGAGTACAAATAGATACTAATAATAAAAATATTGAGTATACATTTACTAAAAATAAAAATTGGGCGAAACAAAAAAATACTAATAGGCTGAAAAATATATGAAACCAATAACATATGCTTACTTAGAAACTACTAACTACTGTAACTTACAGTGTTCTTTTTGTAACAGAGATGAGGTTATAGGAGCATTACAGCATATGCCGTTATCAAAATTTAAAAAGATGTTAGACGGGCTCAAACACCACCCTATAAAAGAAGCTAAGCTTATGGGAATGGGTGAACCAATGTTGCATCCTCAATTTGACGAAGTATGTAAAACCTTTAAAGAGTACTTTCCGGAAGCCTTTCTTATAGTTGCTACTAATTGTCAATATAATATAGGTGAAGGTAGACCACTAAGAAAGCGATTCAAAAACGCATTGCAATATATTGATTTACTTTACTTTTCAATTGATGGTTATGATAAAAGTTATGAAAGGGACCGTTCTCCTGCAAAATGGAGTAGATTACTGTCATTTTTAGGTGACTTTAAAGAAATAGATAGAAAAGGATGTAGAGTAACCTGTAATTATGTTGTAAATCCTGAAAACGTAACTGATATTCAGAGAGTAAGCGATGAAATTGTAGACGGTTACGGTTTAGAAGAATTACGTTTAAATATTGCACAGGATTGGAGTGAAGATAGAACACTTTCTGGAGGATATACTGCGGATCAAATTGAATACCTTAAAAAAAATTGGAAAGACAATATTAAAGGTAAAAGTGAATGGGATTTCCCTGATTGTTTTTGGGTTAAAGAAGGAATATACACAACAGTAGAAGGTCATGTTAAAATGTGCTGTCTAAACACAGGTGCTAAACCTTTTGGTAACTTATTTGAACAGACTATAGAAGAGATAAGAGAGACTAAAGACTATAACGCAGTAAGAACAGGGTGTAACACAAATAATCCAACCAGCCATTGCACTACCTGCTCATATAAAGAATTAGCTCCAATGTTAAAATTAATAAAAAATTGAAAAAAGCAAAAATAGCAATTTTACTTCATGGGATGCTTAGATCCTGGAAAGAATGCAGTACTTGTTTTTCTTATATAGATACATTGTACGAAGATGTAGAGTTTGATTTTTATCTAGCAACATGGGAAGATACTAATAGAGTACCTATAAATAAAGGACAGCATGAAAATTTTTCAGACAATAAATTTTTAAAGTTAAAAAAATATAAACTTTATACTGAAAAAGAAATGATTGACAATATGGCTGTTTCTCCTAAAAATCATTTCAAAAAAGATTTAGATAATAAAAGATTTACCGCTCCATATAGTTTTCTTAAGCAAAAAGTAGTCGAACTAGCTAGTTTAAGTAAAATCGAATACGATGCTTGTATTTTAACTAGGTCCGATGTCTTTATTTACAAAGAACTACTCGACACAGTTAGACTATCTACTATATACAGTAGATTTGATTTAGTACCTGAAGAAGAAAACCCCTGGATGTATAATCAATTAGGAGATAACATAGTTTATAATTCCACAGGTACACGTTATGAAAATACGTCTCTTTTTGTTCCTAGAGATTTACTTTGGTACGGTAATCAAAAAGCTATATTTGAACATAGATCTTTTTTTGATGATAGTTATAAATTTTGTAAACTTTCACCACAAGGTATTCATGGATATAATGCTAGTTGGTTACATTTCAAAAAACTTTATAACTGCAAAATGGAAGCAAAAGACTGTGTTATAGTAAGAGCAACAGAAATAAATAAAAAAAGAGGTGCACCTGATAAATTACAATTAATGCAAACGATAGAAAAATACGGGAAAAATATCTATAACACACCTCTCAAGATATTACAGCAAAAAATGTGGACTTAAAATGAAAAAACATCTCAAAAACATATACAGAAAGAATAATCAAGAGGATAAAACCAAATTTAAATATATTCTAACTCAGAATGAAAGAAATTACCCTATTGCACATGAGTTACTAGATGAATTTTTTAACTCACTAACACAGACAGACCTTACTTTTTACCCTAATACTGAAATTCTAAAATCTAAAATATGTGATTACCATAACATAGAAAAAGAAAATTTACTTTTAACTCCTGGTTCTACATTTTCTATCAAGACAATTTTCGAAACATTCGATGTCAAAGGTAATAACGTTATTACTTCAGATTATAATTTCCCTATGTATCAAGTATATAGTGATCTGTACGAAGTTGAACTAAGAAAAGCTAAGTATAGGAGTATGAAACTCGATATTCAAGACCTACTTTACCTTATAGACGGAAATACAAAGTTTATTATTTTAGCTAATCCAAACTCACCATTAGGTGATTTATATACAGAAGAAGAGATAAAAGTACTTCTTAACACAGGAATACCAGTAGTTATAGATGAAGCGTACATAGAATTTACCGGTCAAGATAGCTGTATGCACTTAATACAAAGCTATCCAAATTTAATAGTAACTAAAACATTTTCTAAAGCTTATGGTGCTGCTGGATGTAGAGTAGGATTCATGGTTAGCAGTAAAGAGAAAATGGAATATTTTTCTAAATTTAGAGCTATGTACGAAATTAACGGTATCGGAGCAAAGTATACTGAGTTTATATTAGATAATATTCAAGACTATAATAGTTATATCAATAAAACATTTAAAAATAAAAAAATAGCAATAAAACAACTAAAAAAAGCAGGTCACACAATAATTGATACCGATGCTAGTTGGTTTTTCTTGAAAAGATGGGATAAAGAAGATAATTTAAGAAAGTTTAACAAGATTGGTATGACTTTTAGAACCTTAATCCTACCAGACGGAATAGAATATATCAAATTTAATTACGATTTAAAGTTACATTATGATCACGACAACCCTTTCAAGTAAAAAAATATTAGATACTGTATTTGAGTCTACTGATGTATACCACTGTAATAATTTCGAACCTTCTTGGGCTCTTACTGCATACGGAAGAGACTATAGGCTACTGCTTAACGGTATGAGGTTTGAACACCTATACTCAACTAATGGTTTTGTAAGTAGCATAAATCAGTATTGTACTGAACCTAGTAGAGTGATGGAGTTTATTACATATAATGATCAACCCTCAACCTTAAGACATAGGTTAAACATGATCGATACTTTAATTAGTAATGATATGAAAACAAACCTTCCAACTCATATTAGTATAGCACCTAAATTTCAAGGAGAAGAAGTAGATATACAGGATTTATTTTTTAATCCTACAAAATATAAGATGGTTGTGCACCCCGGGTTTACTAGAATGAATGGAGCTATTTTTCTTAACACTCCTTTACGAAATGTTCTGATACATATTAATAAATCACATAACGTACAATTTGCAAAACATCCTTCACTACAGAAAATAAATTCTAATGAAGAACTATTTGAGTTTTATAAACCCTTTACTGACAATGATAGTTACAGGATAGATTTCTTCGTACCTAATAAAAACCCAGAAATTGATAAATGGACTATCGAAGGAACGAAGTATCACGAAGGTACTAAGACTCCTGTGTTAAAATGCAATAAAATATCAATAGAGCCATATAGCAATGAAGCTAAAGACTCTGTTCATCCATCTGATTGGTATGCCTGCAGTACATTTGATACTTTTAACTCTTACTGTAATACACTATTCAGCAATAAAATCAAAGTATATACCCCACAGGGTTCAGTTCATATAATACATAATATGCTTGCTGATAATATAATAAAGTTCAGCACCGAATATTTAGGAAAACATGACATTATTTCAGGAAAAATTATACGTAGTAATGGCAATAATGAACAATTCTTTGCTGTTGATGATATACATAATTCAACAAACCTATCTAAGGAAAAGATAAGTTTCTATAATAGATTTACTGAACCCTTGAAAGATTTTCATAAAAAACGTAAAGAAGAAGACTTACCTCACCCTTTCATAAATCACCGGGCACCTGATTATATAAAAGACAGCACAGAACTAGAACCAAAAGAAGAAGAGTTAATAAAGGATAAAAAGTTTCTTAAGACATTAGTAGAAAAAAATAAATTTAAAGGACTATTAGTTATTTTTTCTAGAGAGTTTATAAAAGAAAAAACTCATAGAACTTTTTCTGAAATACTAATGTGCATGAGTCCAACATCAGCAGTTACTAGAAAAGCTAATAGTAGTGTAGTACTAATTAACTGTAATCACGAGTTTTGGTCTACCGGTGCTAACTATACTGATAAAATTATACCAAAAAGTTTTTTTAAAATATGAAAACCATAGGATTTTTAACACCATATAAACACTTGCCAGAATTTAGTAGATATGTTAAGAGCAATTTTAAATGTATTGATATGGTTGGCTTACCAAAAGATAAGCTAAATATTTTTAAAAGTGTAGATTATTTATTTGCAGCTCCAAATTATCTTAAATATATTATAGAGCAAGAAGATATAGAAGGATCAAACATAAAAGGAATAATAACTCCTTCTACTGGCGACAATCATATAAACGTCTCTATACCGGTTATCTCTATAAAGAATGATACCATATTAGAAGAAATATACTCTACCGCAGAGCATAACTTATACTTATGTTTAGCTTTACCTCGGCAAGTTGGGAATATAGTTGAACTTAAAGAAAAAACTTTAGGTATATTAGGGTACGGTAGGTTAGGAAAAATTCTAGAAAAAATTACTAAGCCGTTATTTAAAAAAATAGTAAAAGCAGATATTAATTTTATTGATGATGATTTCTTTTTTGATTCAGATTTTCTTTCTATCAATATAGACTATAAAAAATCTAATATTGATTATATAAATGCAGAATTCGTTGGTAAATTCAGAAAAAATATCTATATTGTAAATACTAGCCGTGGTGAAGTAGTTAATGAAGTTGATATAATAAAGCAAATTCACGATGGTAAAGTGCTTGGATATGCTACCGACGTAATCAAAGAAGAGCATACACCGGTTTGCACTGTACTTAAAGATAATAATGATAAAAGGTTACTGAGAACACCCCATATTGGAGGTACAGCAATAGAAGCACAAGAAAAAGCTTATAAAAGAGTTATAGAGAAAGTATATGAAAATAATATCTGAGTTATGTCAAAATCACAACGGTGATAGAGATTTATTAGAAAGAATGGTTAAAAATGCTGCGGTATGTAGCGATATTGTTAAAATACAGTCCATTAAAGCTAATACATTTACTTACAGAAAGGAGTATGAAGAATATAGACCATACGAACCAGAGTTTGTTAGGTTGAAAGGTTTAGAGTTATCTAGAATAGATGAAGAGTTCTTTATCTTTAAATGTATGGAGTATGGAGTTGAATCAATGACTACAGTTTTTGTACCTCAACACGCTCCTAGGTTTAACGAGTTAGGTTATGATAACTTAAAACTATCAGGTTACTCTATTCCAGCTTTTGATTACGGTAAAAAGTTAAAAAACTTTAAGTTTAAAAGATTAT
>Ga0208298_1000046_pt1 | contig 50696 bp, 49 predicted proteins | sample 14BtaG_FD_184088 | JGI IMG/M metagenome (GOLD analysis project Ga0208298, IMG submission 184088) | Marine viral communities from the Subarctic Pacific Ocean - 14B_ETSP_OMZ_AT15311_CsCl metaG (SPAdes) (version 2) | ecosystem: Environmental > Aquatic > Marine > Oceanic | place: Pacific Ocean... | reverse complement strand
AAAAAAGGTTCTATGAAAGGCCACACCATAAGCGGCGGGCAAAAACGCCCTACCAAATCTGGTGCTGGTATGACCGCCAAAGGTGTAGCTAAGTATCGTCGGGATAACCCCGGAAGTAAGTTAAAAACAGCAGTAACTGAAGACAAACCAACTGGCAAACGTGCCGCACGACGTAAGTCATATTGTGCACGTTCCGCTGGTCAAATGAAGAAGTTTCCGAAGGCGGCTAAAGACCCTAATTCTAGGTTACGCCAAGCTCGAAAACGCTGGAAATGTTAGGAGCATATTATGCCAGAAGTAGACGGTAAGAAATTTCCTTATACCAAAAAAGGTATGAAGGCCGCTAAAGAAGAAGCGAAAAAATCAGGCAAGAAGATGAAGACCAAGAAGTACATGGCTGGTGGTATGGCCGGTGGTGCTGCACCTATGGCTGCGGCAGGTGCCCCCGCTATGCCCATGTCTGAGGAAGAGAAAAAACGCAAGATGATGGAAGCCATGAAAGCCAAAGCTGGTGGTATGGGTGGCGGTGCCCCCGCGCCCAAGATGCCCGCCATGAAGAGAGGCGGTAAGGTTAAAGGCTATAAATCTGGCAAAAAAGTACGCGGTGCGGGCATTGCTAAACAGGGCGTACGTAAGTGTAAGATGCGCTAATCATGCCTATGCGTCGGTACTACAAATCTGGCGGTAAAATATGCGCGAAAGGTAAATCGTGGGCGAAACGTACCTTCGATACTTACCCTAGCGCATACGCTAATATGGCTGCATCTAAATACTGCAAAGACCCGAATTACGCTAAGGGGTCTAAAGGCAAGAAGAAATAATGGGTGATCTAAAGAAATGGCGTGACCAAGACTGGGTTCGCATCGGCACTGACGGTAAAGTTAAAGGTAAGTGCGGTACATCTAAGGACAAGAAAAACCCGGATCGGTGTCTACCACGAAGCAAAGCTAACTCTTTAAGTAAGGGCCAGCGAGCTGCTACCGCAAAGAAGAAAAAGCGGGAAGGCGCTAAAGGTAAAACAGTTGTAAAAAATACGAAGCCCGCTACCGTTAAGCTACGCACTGGAGGGTTGGCTAGACGAAAACGGCATACATGTACTTGTGGAAAATAAATTATGGCTACTTCAGGAACTACACTATTTGACTTAGATTTTACTGAAGTTGCTGAAGAGGCGTGGGAACGCGCTGGTCGTGAGATGCGCACGGGGTACGATTTAAGGACAGCGCGTCGGTCAATGAACTTGTTGACTATTGAATGGCAGAACCGTGGTATTAATCTGTGGACAATAGATGAGGGGTATATCCCTTTAGTAAAAGGCCAAGCAGATTACGAACTACCGGCTGATACAGTAGATATTTGTGAGCACAATCTGCGCGTAAGTTCAGGTAATACCGCTCTCCAAGCAGATGTTAATCTAAACCGTATAAGCGTTAGTACCTACGCAGCTATCCCAAACAAACTGACGCAGGGTAGGCCCCTACAGTTGTGGGTACACAGACTAGGTGCTGCGGGGACGTACCGGTCGGGACAAAGCTCCGGCACCACTACAACGTTCACTCAAAACTCTCCCTTTGTTACCGTGTGGCCTGTGCCAGACGAGTCTAGTAAATACCAACTCTACTACTATCGTATGCGGCGTATACAAGACGCTGGGCAAGGTATAGAGGACGGTGATATGCCGTTCCGGTTCTTACCTTGTGCGGTGGCGGGGCTTGCGTACCATATAGCTATGAAGGTGCCAGAGCTAGCGCCAAGAATAGAGATGTTGAAAGTAGCGTACGAAGAGCAGTTTACTTTAGCTGCACAGGAAGACAGAGAGAAGACAGCCGCTAGGTTCGTGCCAAGTATAGGGCGCTGCTAATGGCTAGGAAGTTCGCATCCGCCAAGATAGCGATTGCCGTGTGTGATCGTTGTGGGTTTCAGTATAAATTAAAAAAACTGAAGTCCGAAGTCATACGCCACAAAGAAACAAACCTCAAAGTTTGCCCTGATTGTTTTGACCCCGATCACCCACAGAATAATCTGGGGGACGTTAGGGTAGAAGACCCACAAGCTGTACGTAACCCACGACCGGATACAAGTTTCTCGTTCGCTGGTAGTGCGACTAGCAGTAGAGCTGTCTACTGGGGGTGGAGTCCTGTAGGTGGCGAGGGAGGAGAAGGCACAAATAATCCGTTAGTAGGCGATACCAAAATAGGTGAGGTCACGATAACAACATGAGCATGACGTACACACAGCTAAAGGACAACATAGCGGACATTACTGAAAATACGTTTACCGACGACCAGTACAAACTGTTTACTCAGGTAGCGGAAGAGAACATATTACAGGCAGTAAAAATACCCGCCTTGCGTAGAACAGATACCTCGTTGGCGCTTACCAGTGGTACGACCACTCGTACATTACCATCTGACTACTTATACACGCATAGTGTAGCGGTAAAGACGGCGGCCAATAAGGTTAAGTATCTAATACCTAAAGAAAACAACTTTTTATTCGAGGCGTACCCTGATGACACAGTAACTGGGGAGCCTAAGTATTACGCGCAATTTACTGCAGATACTATAGCGGTTGGCCCTAGTCCTGATTCTAACTACTCGCTTGTTATTACCTACGGCAGATACCCAGAGTCGCTAGTTGATGCCGATGCCGCAACGCCGGGTTCGTTGACTTGGTTAAGCGAGAACGCTAGCGCAGTACTATTAAATGGGGCGTTAGTAGAGGCAGCTAGATTTATGAAGGCAGAACAGGATATAGTGGCTAACTACCAACAACTGTACGCGTTGTCTCTACAAGTGTTCAAACAAGAAAACGATACGCGGGCGTACACTGATGATTACAGAACGAGCGGGCTGGTAGGATAGTATGGCTATAACGCAAACAATGACAACGGCGTGTAAACAGAACCTGTTAAAAGGGGACGTGGATTTTGACTCTGATACGTTCAAGATAGCGTTGTATACAAACGCTGCCGATTTAGATGCGAGTACGGCAGTTTACACTACTGCGGGCGAAGTATCTGGTACAGGGTATGTCGCGGGCGGCAATACACTAAGCGGAGCTGCGGTAGCAACAAGCGGTACAGTTGCATACGTAGATTTTGCAGACAGCGAGTGGACTAGCTCGACTATAACTGCACGAGGGGCATTGATATATAAATCTGGTGGTAGTAACCCGTCTATAGCAGTGCTTGATTTTGGCGGAGATAAATCTTCTAGTAACTCTACATTTAAAATTACGTTCCCCGGGGCGGGGACAAGTGCAATTATTAGGATTGAATAATGGCTATAGACTATACAACTAACTTAGGTTTGGCTAAACCCCAGCAGGGCACCGAAGACGGGGCGTGGGGTACTGTAGTCAACAACCAGATAACGACGTTAATAGAAGAAGCTGTAGCGGGGAAGAAGGACGTTAATAGTTGGTCTTCCAACGCGCAAACCATAACCACCACTGATGGAGCGTCGTCCATAGGTAGGGCGGCAATCCTCGTCTTAAAAAATTCTGGGGGGCTAACAGCAGCAGGTACGTTGACCGTCCCTACAGTGTCAAAGATATTTGTTGTGCGCAACGAAACCAGTTACAACGTGACAGTAAAAACAAGTGGCGGGTCGGGTGTGGTTGTACCCACCAACAAGAGTATGATTGTTCTGTGTGACGGCACTAACGTAGTGGAAGCGACGAACGAAGTTATAGGTAACTTAGCGGTTGGCGGCACGATTAACGTCACAGGGGCGGCTACATTTTCAGCAGCAGCTACTGTAGGTACCACGTTAGGTGTTACTGGGAACGTGTCAGTAAACACAGACAAACTTGTTGTTACTGCCTCAAACGGCAACACTACTTCCGCAGGTACTATATCAGCAGTTAATCTAACTGGGTCGCTTACAGCAAGTGTCACGGGTGCGAGCGGTGGTGCCATTGATGCTTCTGGTATGACCGCGTTAATCGGTAAACGCATAATTTCGGATAACTCCAGTAACGTTACATTTACGTTACCTGACGCTGGGTCTGCAGACGCGCCTGTAGGGTCTACATGGATTATTGTAAACGCCCATGAAAGTGCGGATATAACATTACAAGCTGCGAATGATAACTACATATATCTGGCTACGGGCAGTGTCTACTCGGCAGGGAGTCAAAATGGAACCCGCACCATTACGCAAGGCGGGGTTGCAGAATTGGTTGTAACACATACCGACAAGTACGTCGTGTTTGGTGGGGGTGTTAGTTAGTGTCTTCTGGGGCTATAGCATTAGTCGGAGCGTCTGGTTCAGGAAGTACAAACGTATCGCTTATGACGGTAGGTTTTACTGAGTCTAAAGAAATTGACTTCTACGGGTTTGCTAGACAGCCGTGGCCGGTATTTTCTGACGAGGGTACGCCCGAGATAGGTGATTTGGCTCCAGCAACGGTAACTGTGGGGGGCGTAAACTATAGCGTATATGCCCTTAACTGGAGCAGTACTAGCGGTTTAAAGTTTGTAGTTTTAGACGATGCTCAATCATTATCAGTATCCTCTGTTACTTCCATAGCTACGAGTCAAGGCACATACACCTTATCTGGCGCTACGTTTAGCAGTACAAACAAATCAGGTAGTAATTACAGCCAATGGCTTTTAACCACGGAAGATAACTACTTTAATTTTGCAGAAGATGCACAAACAAACGTTACGTTTACGGCGGTATAGTTATGTACCAGCTTAGAGTAATAGAGCCTACCGCCGTTGACATGAGCATTGTTGATACGCTGTACAACGGTAATAAGAAGGTCATTGACGAAAACTCGAACAACATACCGTTAGGGCGTATAAAAGGTAAGCTATCTAGCGTAGCGCCTAACAAATTAAATATAGAAGTGTTAGACGGATCTGGTGAGGTGGTAGCGTACACAGCAGGGCGTATACGCAAAAACGCTTACCACTGCACGACAATAGTGACTAAAAGCGCCAGAGTGTTTACCATATCAACCCAAGAACCGTGGCACACAATACTAAAAGAGCAGGGGTGTACGCATTTACTCGCGTATGTTGTAGTCGGTACCCCCATGCACGCGCTGATGGTGCAATCTATTGGGCGCACAGATTTATACAAGGCGATGCCAAATGAGGCTACCGAAGGTAATACTGTTATTAGTTTGGAGTTGTTGTGAGTAACGAGGACGCGTTGAACGAGATAAGAGCACACGAGCGAGAGTGCACAATACGGTACGAAAATATAGAGCGGCGGCTTGACGAGGGTAGTGATAAGTTCAAGCGTATTGAAAACCTAATTACTGGTTTGTATGGCCTTATCATAACAGGTGGGCTTGCTATTTTCGGTGTTGTTGCTGCGCTTGCTTTCCGCGTAAGTTAGTAGGGGCGAGGGGGTGTTATGGAATTGGATGAGAATACTGGTGTTACAATTCCTGTCAGAAACCTTATTGCGATGATTGTTTTTACTGCTGTCAGCACGATGGCTTATTTTGGTATACAGGAGCGACTTAACAGCTTAGAACACGCAATAGATAAAATACAATCTGACATTGACCAGAACAGTGAGTTTAGAATTAAGTGGCCTAGAGGTGAGTTAGGCTCTCTGCCTGACGATGCACGGCAGGATATGTTAATTGAGTATATGCTTGACCGGCAAGATAAAGACACCGAGCATTATGAGGAGTTGTTAGACGCTATTACGAATGTCAGGTTGCGTCTTGCAGCTTTAGAAAAAGGCGTTGAGGTAAAATAAAAATGCACAATAAGATTTGGGACGACTTGAAAGCTCTATGGACAAAATACAGCCAGTTGATACGGGCGAAATTGACAGCCGGTCGAGCGTTAATCAAAGCAGAATACGAACTTTGTAAAATAAGGCTGAAAGAGTCGAAGGCAAAGTTGAGCGTCTGGCTGAAAAGCTGGGCAAAGTAAACGATAGCTCTCTGTAATGAAATACTTGGCGTTCGATGCTTACATAGATTTCGAGCCGCCAGACGAAAGAACTGATGGCTCTATTCTCACCCCAGAAGAACTTAGTCATTACATAGTGGAGTGGGCAACAACAGAGAGCTACAGTGAGCGTGAAATAAACACTGAAGGGGCGCAGCGGTTTGTTATTGAGTTTACAGATGCAGATTACGAGCAAAATGAAGTCGATGTCCAGTTCAGTTTACGGGCGGTTGATACAGATGGACTCGAAAGCGCCCCTGCTTTTTATCAGCTTACACTTGCTCCTAGCGATTTTACTGTTGGCAGTACAGCCAATGTACCTCTTGGTGATGGAGTCGTTCTGGTTCTTTTTATTCTTTTTGCTGGGGTTGTCAATAGGACTATACACTGATGAAGTTTGATAGTATTAAAACAATTATAGGCGCAGTTGCGCCGACACTAGGTACGGCTTTGGGCGGCCCTCTTGGGGGTGCTGCAGCATCTGCAATAGCGGGAGTGTTAGGGTGTAAGAATGATGAGAAATCCATCGAGAAGGCACTACAAACCGCCAGTCCAGAACAACTGGTTGAGATTAAAAAGGCCGAGCTGGATTTTGAGAAACGACTTGCGGAATTGGAAGTCGATGTATTCGAGCTTGAAACGGCTGATGTCCAAGACGCTAGACGTTCTTTTGCAGGTGATTGGACACCTCGTATACTGGCCGTTGCTAGTTTTATTATGTTTGGTGGTTATATTTTTACTGTTACTTTTCTTCCTGTCGAGAGCACTTCAGAGACTACTGTCGCGCTAGTGTTAGGGTATATGGGAGGCATTGTAAGTGCTGTGACTTCATACTACTTCGGAGCGAGTAATACCGATGACAAAGTTTAAATACTTTAAATTAGAAGAGTTTGACTGCCAAGAGACTGGCGAGAACGACATGCAGGAAGAGTTTATTTATGCGTTAGACCGCCTGCGAGAAGAGTGCGGGTTTGCATTCACAATTACTTCTGGGTATAGAAGCCCTACGCATTCAATCGAAGCTAAGAAAGCTGTTCCGGGAACTCACAGTCAAGGTATAGCTGCTGATATAAAGGTTACTGGTGGGGCACAACGATTTAAAATTGTAGAACAAGCGCACCGTCTCGGGTTTGGTGGTATTGGCGTGGCTAAGACGTTTGTTCATGTTGATATTAGAAGCACAACGCCCGTGCTGTGGGTGTACTAGGGGTAACAATGCCGTTACGTAAATTAGAACTTGCACCGGGTGTGAACAAAGAAGGCACCCGATACAGCACCGAAGGTGGGTGGAACGACTCCGACAAAGTACGGTTTCGCAAGGGCTTACCTGAAAAAATTGGTGGGTGGCGTCGGGTGTCCGAAGCTACGTTCAACGGGGTTGCCCGATCTATTCATACGTGGGTTAATCTAAGTTCTGACAGGTACACAGCCGTAGGCACGAACACTAAGTTTTATATAGAGTACGCCAGCGCGTATAACGACATAACTCCACTAAGAAGTACCACTAGCGCGGGAGACGTAACTTTTTCTGCGGCTGATGGGGACGCTACTATAACCGTTACTGACACAGCACACGGGGCTTCGGTAAACGATTTTGTCACCTTTTCGGGTGCTGTTTCTTTGGGCGGTAACATTACAGCGGCTGTCCTCAACGCAGAGTATCAGATAACAGAAATAGTAAACGCCGACAGCTACAAGTTTGAGGCAAGTGCTACAGCTAATAGCTCTGACTCGGGTAACGGTGGGGGTAGTGTTGTAGGTAAGTACCAAGTCTCTGTGGGTTCTGATGTAGTAACCGCTAGAACGGGCTGGGGTTCTGGTACGTGGGGCGCGAATACTTGGGGTGCGGGACAAAGTTCTACTTTGTTTTTACGTACGTGGAGCCAAGCAAACTTCGGGGAAGATTTAGTATTTGGCCCTAGAGAGGGGCAGCTATATGTGTGGGATGGGCAAAATGCAGTCACTACACGGGGTGTTTTAGTGTCCAGTCTGGGAGGCGCGTCTAGTGTCCCAACAAAACAGAACATCATATTGGTATCAGACATAAATAGATTTGTATTTTGTTTTGGTACCCACGCGTATTTAGACGGTACGGAGACGCTTGACCCGCTGCTCATTCGGTGGTCAGATCAAGAGAGCCTTGTAGAATGGGCACCATCTAGCACAAACCAAGCGGGTAGCCTACGTTTATCAAACGGTAGTGCGATTGTTGCTGCGGAACAGGCACGACAAGAAGTTCTTGTATGGACAGACGCCGCGTTGTACGCACTGCAGTATGTTGGGTTTCCTGACGTATGGACAGCACAACTTGTTGGAGAGAACATATCCATAGCCTCACAGAACGCTGTGGCGTACGCCAATGGTATTGCTTTTTGGATGGGTAAAGATAAGTTTTATACATACGATGGCAACGCAAAACCTCTCCCTTCTTCTTTGCATAGGTATGTATTTGACGATATAAACCTATCGCAGCTTGGGCAAGTTGTGGCGGGGACTAACGAAGGATTTAACGAGGTGTGGTGGTTCTACCCGTCTACTGACCAAACAGTAAATGACAAATATGTAGTCTACAACTACTTAGAGAATATATGGTACCACGGCAACTTGGGGCGTACGGCGTGGGAAGATTCTGGTATTCGTCAAGCTCCACTAGCTGCAACCTACAGTAATAATCTGGTAGAGCATGAGATAGGGGTAGATGACAGAGAGACAGCTACACCTGCGAGTATAAACGCATACATAACATCTTCAGAATTTGACTTAGAGGACGGTCATAACTTTGCCTTTGTTTGGAGAGTAATTCCTGACCTTACGTTCACAGGGTCTACCGAGGGTGCGCCATCCTTATCTATGACACTGTTTCCTCTGGACAGCTCGGGTTCTGGGTATAATACGCCAACTTCAGAGGGGGGTGTAAACACAGGCACTATAACTCAAGGAGTTACTGTAAGCGTAGAACCTTATACAACACACATAAACACCCGTGTGCGAGGGCGACAGATGGCGATAAAAATAGAGTCTACAGATTTAGGAGTAATGTGGCAGTTAGGCTACCCTCGCATAGACATGCGACCTGACGGGAGACGCTAATGCCAGATGACGTAGGTTTCCGTGCCCCTGCACTACCACTAGCCCCTGCAGAATATAATCAAACGTTGTTTCAACAGACGTTTAAGATTCTTCGTCTGTATTTTAACCAAATAGACCAGCAATTTCGTGGGGAGTTAGGTTCTACTACAGTAAGTGGTAACTTAACTGTTACCGGCACTACTACACTCAATGGCGCGTTTACCGCCAATAATCAATACTCACAGTTTACCTCTTCAGTTATTAGTAGCTATAGACACGGCCCTATTGTTGAGTTGTTTGCTAACTCAACTGACGCGACAACTGAGGGCGGTGCATTTGTTTTTACTGGGTTAAACGAAGACGATAGAAAAGTATCTTACGGGTCGTTTTATGTTAACAGAACTAATAAATCAGATGATGGTGAGCAAAAAGCCTCTTTAGTATTTACCGTAGCTGACGGCAGCGGAGCGGTTGACCCTTTTACTGATTACACTAATGATAGTTTTAAAACGGGTCACTCATTAGCGTTAAACATTAATGCAGACTACTTTATAACCACTGGGTACTTACGCTCAGACGCTGGGGAGTTAAAGCTAGGCTCAAAACAAGCAATAAAAGAAAGTGCGTTGCAGGGGGACTCTGGACAAAGTACGTATGACCTGCATATGCCTGAAAGTAGCAGAGCTAAAGTTATGCAGATAGGCGGCATAGGCCCGTTTGATGCGTGGATTTCAGCAAACCAATCCGTAGCTCAGATGATACAATACCGAGGCCAGAACATGATTATAGTGTCAGGCGGAGCACTTGAATTTGAATTACCCGCTTGTGCAGCGTCCTCAGATATTAGTGCAACTACTTGTAATATAGGCGACATTTTTCAGATAAGTAATGCTGCTGGTGGGGCATTAACTATAGACAGAGATGGTAGTGGTACAGCCCAAACGGTATATTATTTTCCTAGCTTGACGCTAACTGCGTTTACTAATAACCCTACGTTAGCTGTTGGCGGTACTATGATGCTACAGGCAGTAGCAGCTAATATCTGGATGGTATTTAACGACTCAGGGTTATCAGATGCCTAGCATACAAGATTTAATAGATAGTGGTGATCTTGCAGCAGCTTTAGCCGCAGCCGCAGAAACTTATGAAGGTAAGATGCGCAGAATAAGAAAGGACTTGTTACAAGAGAGCGATATAACTCAACTGGCTGATGCACCTCTTACAGACGCTAAGAAAGCGGAGTGGGCTGCTTATAGGCAGGCTCTACGCGACATGCCGGTAACTAACGCATCGGCAACTACATACGAAGAAATTGTTTGGCCTGTTAAACCAGACTAGGGGGGAATATGGAACTTAAAAACGGGGTAACGAACCAAGTACCGCCGCCAGAAGTTGTAATGGGGGCGTTGGAAAATTCAAATGTAAACGTGGAAGACGCGACCAAGCTGTTTACGGGTTTTATTACTATGCCCACAACAGTCCAAGTGCAGGTGAATAACACTGTGTTTGTGTACGCTGAAGCCAACAAGGAACATAAGGGTGAGGTTGTATGTTATATATACAATATCGACATAGAAAAAAATATGACTGATAACATCCTCAAGTTCTTGGACACCGTGCACCGTCGTGGAGTGGCTGCGGTTACGTTTCTTACCAAAGATAGTATGTTCTATCGTGGGTTTATGCGGGCCTTACCTGACATAAACACGAGAGGTACTAAGGCAGGTATTGGGGAACAACAAAAGCGTAACTTATTTGTCGCCCGTGTAGTGTTTGGCGATAAACCGAAACCTAAGAAAAAGAAACGATGAAAGTGACTGTTCGAGAAGGCGTATCCGCAGACATAACACCTATGGTGACGATGGGTAAGCGTATGCACGAAGAGAGCGTGTTTGCTAAGTTTAACTGGAACGACGCTAAGGTCACGCAGTTCGGCAAGTTAGCAGTATCGCGTGACGACACTTGTTTCTACGTAGCTGAAGTAGATGGTGTACGTGCGGGTATGATTGTTGGCGCGTTAGTCCCTTATTACTTTGGAGACGACCTGCAGTTAGGTGAGTATCTATGGTATGTGGCCCCTGAGTACCGTGGCACTTCCGCAGGTATACGGTTAGTTAAGAAGTTCATAGAGTTTGGAAAGGCTCACGACGTAAAAGAAGTGTGTATGGGCGTAAGCACGGGGATAACCCCCGACACAACAGGTAAACTCTTACAAAGATTAGGGTTTAATTCCATCGGCGGTATATTTAAGTATGGGGTAGGTGCATAGCGTATGTGCGGCGGGTGGGTTGGTAGAGTAACTGGCTTAGATAATTTTCGAGACGAAATCCTCGATGACTTTCTTGGTGTTGTGCCCGGAAAAGGCGGTCTGGTAGGAGACGCGCTTGAGGACGTAAACGACTTTTTATTTCGTGGCGGGCTTGAAGACGTTATCCGTGATGCTGGTCGTTGGATAGATGACGAGATAATTCAACCTGTATACGAGTTTCAAAAAGTATTTTTCCAAGTACTTATAGACGACCCACTCTATGCTGCCGCAATGATTACTGCGGGGCTAATCTATCCCCCCGCCATACCCTACATCGTCGCAATAAAAACAAAATCCGACGGTGGAACATGGGAGGAGGCAATCATAGCGGGGGCAACGGCTTACGTAACGCAGCAAGTAGCGCTACAAGTTGGTGAGTACGTTCCCGGTATAGAGTCTGAGTTAGCCGTAGCATTAACTGACGCGGGGCTATCTGCTTCCACTGCTGCATCCGTTGCCCAAGTCGCAGTAGGACTTACTGCTTCTGGACTTACCACTGGCACAATCGAAGTTATATTTGGCGGCAGTTTTAGTGATGGGTTCGCAGAAGGAGCGATTACATACGGTGCGCAGTTCGCTGTAAGTAAAGCCGCAGGATTTATTGAGGACAAGACTGGATTTGAGTTTAGGCAATCAAAAGCACAGACTGATGCCGATGGCAACGTAGTAACCGACGAGTTTGGTCAAACGGTGTATGAGACTAACGCTTCGGGTGAAATTGTAAAAGAGTTTAAGAAATTACCTAACGTAGTTCAGGCACTGGTCGTTGACTCCATTGCGGCGGAGTTACAAGGGAAGGAAATAACAAAAGAACTACTGTTAGGGTCTATATCAAGATCACTCATAACTGAAGAAGTTGTGGGGGAAACATTATCTAAGATAGACACTGCCCTGTTGGGCGGTGATGGCAACCTAACTGAAGACGGAGAATACTTCTTATCGTTTCTTACGCCCGCAGTGCAAGATGCAGCTACTGCGATAGCGAGTATGGGTGTAGGCGCTGAGTCGGGCGCTGCAGCAGCAAATTTACTACTTGAGGCGGTAGAAGAGTACGGTCTTGAATCATTAGGAGAGGAGTTTGTAAACAACGCCTTATTTGCTGTAGACAGTCTGCGAGGCGTTATAGATGAGGTCACCGCCGCTAAAACTGCTCTCGACGAAGCGGTCGTTGGGTACGAAACAGTCGCAGAGGCTAGGAACGCTATCGCTTCAGAGCTTAATACTATAAGTGAACAGTATCAGCTAGAAATAGACCGTATAGCATCTGACCCTAGTGGTGCGCTGTACACCACGTTGGTGGAGCAATTTAACAATAGTTTACAAGCTGTAACTGATGCCGACGGGAACATAAGGTACGAAGTAAAAGCGGGGGATGCGGGGTATCCTGCTAACTTGGGTTACACTTCAGTGGAAGAGTACTATCGTGATGTTGTTACGCAAACCCCGACCTACATAGACGATAACGGTAACACTCAAGAATACGCCTCGTTTGAGCAGTTGCAGTTTGGACTACAAGAATCAAAACGCGCTGCGAAGCTATACCAAGATACCCGTGAACAGTATGAAACCCAACTTCTTGACTACAACTCACAGTTAGAGGCACTCCAGACTGCGTTTGATACGGCGTCAACGGATTACAAAACCGCCAACGACAGCCTGCTATCCGATGTCGAAGCCCTCGACGAAGAATTTAAGGTCAACGCTACAGCCCCTGCGATAAAAGAATTCGTGGAACTTATAAACCCCACGTTTAATGCGGATCAATACGTAGCTTTAAATGAGCTAAACATATCTGCTTTAGATGCGCATAGACACTACGTGGAAGAAGGAGCTAGGTTAGGTTATTTTGTAAGTGACGCCCAAGAAGATGCGTTTGAAAAGAACGCAATAGGACAGTTACGTTCTGCGGCAGAGACTGCGATAGGCGTCCCAACTGAACGTATGACTACCGCACAGTTAGACGAGTTTAACCGACTTGTGAACACTGCGAGCGACGACATTTACTACGATGATCTCGGCAACTTCACTGCTGATAAGGCGATACAGCGAGAGTATTTAGACGCTGAAGGCAACCCGATTGTGGGGCCATTCACGCCAGAACAAGTAGCTAGTATAGCCAGTGCGTCATTGAGTTACAGTCCTGATTTTGTAAACACCATTGCGGATATAGCTGGTGGTTACGATTCCTACCTCGCAGGTGAAGGGGCTACTGTAGAAGAGCTACTGGCGCAGGATAAACAGACTATAGCAAAAGCCAACGAGGTTTCGTGGCTGGACGTGCTTAACGCTGGCGGAGTCGGTTACAACGAGACTACTGGACGTAAAGAGTATGTGACTGCATTGAAAGACGGGGAAAACAACCTCACGTTTTTTGACGCCATAACAGGTCAGAACAATTTGTTGGTTCAAGGCCAGTCAATAGACGAGCTTGCGGAGACATCGCCGCAGTCGTGGTACGAAGCTACAAAAGAGATATTTAGCGGAATTGCAGAGACAGCAAAAACGCGTATAGGTGATACTGCAGAGTTGATTTCTGAAGCGCAATTAATTAAGTCGCAGGCAAATGAAGAAGTGGGTCGCATCGTTGCAGATGAAGGTGAGAAAGCCCTGTGGACTGCGGGCATACTGGCCAAACATGCGATTATCGAGTCCCTTGATTTTGCGTTTACCAAAATTGATGAAGCAGCTATTGCTTTGTTTGATCCCACACAAGCGAGTAGCGTACTTAACTGGAGTCAAGAGGGCGTACAGGCTAAGAAAGATATGCTTCTCACTGCCGCGACGGACGCGTATGAGTTTGCCAGTAACATACCTCAATACAAAAAAGATTTCGCTGGAACCACTATCAGTGGGCTGGCGGGGCTTACACAAGATGTTGTCAGCTTAATACGATGGTCGGGGGAAAACACAAAAAACACCACCGCGTACCAGTTTGCCGAGAATCTAATACAGACCACCAACGGGTGGAAAACCGATGAATTTAAGGCTGGTAGTGCTGAGTTAAATCGGAAACTGAGCGCCCGAGCGGTCGATGACCCCAACACCCCACAGAACGAAGCTGTCATAGATACACTGGGTATTATATTTGGTGCAGCCGCTGACCACCCTTACGAGTTTGGTCTGGATTACATATATAAAGAAGGTATACAGGAGATTGCCCCTTTAATCGTGGGTGGGTTTACGTACGCAGCGGGTAAAGTTGGCGCTGGGGTGCTAGGGAAAGATGTATCAAAGGAGTTCCTCACTAAGCTAGGTTTCGCAGCCTCAGGGCTGACTGACATCGCCGAAAGTGCTGGGGGTACAACTGAAGCAGCATACGATGAAGCACTCGCGGAAATAGAGGCCGCATTAATAGCTCGTAGAGACAGTAATGAAAACATTACATGGTCAAACAAACAGATAGAACAGATAGCCGACTACTATGCGCAGGACATAGCGGTTAAAAACGGTATGTTTGCGGCTATGACCACTGCTGCTTTGTTATGGGCGGGGAGTGCGGCATTAGAAAAACCCAACATAGGTCTAGGAACTGGCTTCGATAAGTATGACGACGCGTTTCAAACTTACGCCCGAAAGATGGATACCGATTACAAAGCGTGGTTAGCTCAAAGCGGTAAAGTTGCTGGGAAAGAAGCTGTAAGTGAATTCACCGAAGAGTTCCTCATAAACGATAACCTCGAAACTATGCTTGCGGAGTGGAACCCTGAGCGTAATGTAGAAGGTAACAATTTATTCAATGGCTTTTTAGGTGCGGTAATAGCTGGCCCAGTTACGTTCAGCATTGATGCTATTGTGAACGCGCCCTCTATTGATGGGCTAGACGCGACACCGTCGTTTGAAGAAGCTACAGGGCGTACGCGGTTCCAATCTACCGGTGACACAACCGCTGACTTGTTATTGCTTAATAGGGACGTGCAAGAAACAGTGTATGCAGGCACTGCTGACTTGGCGACAGTATTAGGTACTTACGGTCTAAGCACTGACACGTTAGACGCGCTACAAGATGCCGCCAATGACCCTGACTTTTTAGGTAGCTACGGCCAGATACCTGACTTAGCGGATAGGTCGCAGAACAACGATGTACGTAAACCGCCGCCTAACTTTACAGAGTTCCCAACAGGCACACAGAACGAGTTGTACTACGACCCCAACACCGACGCTACGTATAAATTTAACAACGGTGATTGGCAGTTAGGTGGTTCCGGCAACAATTTATCGGCGCTAACCCCTATATCGGCTAATCCTGCCGATGCGTATAACTATGAGCGTCAAGGCGCAAATGATGCGGTTGTGAGCAAACCGGCTACGTTTAGTGTGTTTACAGACCCTGTGTCGGGTTTAGAGTATGTGTTAGAGAGGGCTGTGGCGTACGAGCTGTACACAGATGATGAGGGGACGTTTAATTTTCAGGACAAAAGTGGAGCTTACTTACACGCGTATATAAGTGACGCCCCGTCTACCGCTCAGTTGGCGCAAGAATTAAAGCGTATAGCCGACCAAGTGGTCGCAGAGAAATACTCTAATGTTACAGATACCACCGACTTAGCACTTGTTAATAGTGCTAGAAATTTCTATACGGCTCTCCCAGCTCTAACCGGGTATGTCGTAGACACAACTGCACAGGCGTTCGTATCACCCTTTGAGCAAAGGGCTGACTATTTGTTTAGGGATACACCTCAACAAGTGCTGGCAGAGGAAAATCCACAAAGCGGTAACACCCTAACAGGGCTTATAAAAACGCTAAACACCCTTGCTTACCGCTTTACGAATAACAATATTACTCAGACGCAGTTCGATATTCTATGGCCGCAGTACAAGTATCTCTTTGAGACTACGTACCCGATAATACAAACACAACGAGAACTGCGTGGGCTATCTGCTGATGATGATATTTACTCTACACAGTTCATAGACGGAAGCGTACCTACAATTTTTAGTACGTTGCCCGAAGCGAGCGGTACTGTACAACTAGACAGTCAGTACGGCCCGGAGTTTAATCCCAGCTCCAGCTACGATTTTAATAACCCAGAAGCTAGTTACATACCTGATAATTTAGTGACGGCGGGGGCGGAAGTAACTCCAGAGGTTTTACTCGCGGCTTTATACCCAGAAGGTTATGTTACTGACGGATCGGGTAGGTTTTACGCACAGAAAGCGTTACCTACAGAGCCTGTCACGACAGGGTTGTATGACAGTTGGACAGACGACCCAGAATACCGACCAATATCTACACAAGGCCAGTCTTGGCGCGACCCATTAAGCGCATCTGATGCTGGTGCTCAGGTGCTTACGTCTAACAAACCTATAGACACCCGTACGCTTTACGAACGACTTAATACGCTAGACGACGGAGGTACCCTACCTAGTAATTGGGCGGGGTCTAATGAATTTTATTACAACAACGGTGTCTGGACGTATGAAAATAGTAACGGGCAAGAGTCTTACCTTAAAAAACTTAGGAAGAACGCTGACGGTACTTTATACCGCGATGCTAATGGTAACTACGAACGGACTGACGAAAATGTCACAACAAGCGAGGAGCTGTTGGAGCGCCTCTACCCCACACAGTTGTACCCTGCAGGGCCGCCAACACTAAGTTCTGCTGGTATAGATTATACAACCACTAAAGAACTTAACGACCAGTACGAAGCTGACTTACTCCAATACTTTTTCACCGAGTCTATCGACAACGGGTGGGCTGCTACTGATGCCGCAGACTACGTGTTCCGTAACGGACAAGCCATTGCCGACAACATGCGCGGTATGGATGCGGCAGCGTTTGATGCGTACTACGTAACAGGCGCAGAAGGACAAACGTTTAATACCATTGACCCCTCGCCGCCGTTTACTGCTAGTTCGTTCAAGAAGTTTATGCTTGATAAGTATAACTTCAACGAAGAGGACTACTACGCCAGCCTAGCTAATCTAGGTAGTGACCCTACTGCTGTAGATAATGCACTAGACGTATTTTTTAGTGCCAACCCAGACTCTGCTAAGTTAAATAGCCCTACCGTACAAGGCTTTATAACCGATAACTACAACTCCGAAGCTGATGTCACCGCCGCGTTGAAAGCGGAGTTTGGGGAAGACTATATACCGACGGCAGAGGAGTTAGACAAGTACGTTGGTTCCCGCTGGATTAGCGGGCAGAAAACTAACATTACGGAAAGAATAGACGCTGAGTTCTACACTGATGCAGAAAAAACAGAAGATGTACAGAACATTGCGAGCATAGCGAGTAGCCGAGCGGAAACACTGGGCTATGCCCCTGATGCGTTTACCGAAGCGGAGTTTGCTAACCTAATAAACCCTGAGCTTGGTCAAGAAGCAAATGTCAACATACTCAACAACTATTATCAAAGCAGAACTATTGATGAGAATAGGTGGGTTGATTTATTAAAAGAGCGGTTAGGGGATGAACTCTACCTAGAGTTCGGTAGACAGGGTAATGATACTCTATCGGATTTTCAAGCTAGCGATTTAGCGGGTGAACGAAGCAGGGAGTTGTACGCCAAATACAAGATAGGCTCTAACGTAGGGACAGTAGAGACTGCTGACCTCGCCGCCGCGTTCGCTGAAGCTGAAGCAGGGCTACCCGTTACAGGCACGCCACCTACACCACCTACGCCACCAAGAGAGCGTTTAGATGGTGCATCACTCAGAGAACTTGCGAAATCACAGTACGGGTTTACAGACGCGCAGTACGATTCATTCGTAGCATATACATTTAGACCTGACCTTGTTGATGAAGAGAATACGACTTTCACCGCGCCCAGTGTAAAAACATTAGCCGCTGCTGAAGAGGCAGCGCAACTATACCTTACTGAAAACGAAGTGTACGTAGATAGCACAGATATTCTGGACGCTACGTTTAGTCAGTGGGCGCAAACAGAAGAAGAAGTCCTCGCCGAGTTCCGAAAAGAGCGTCCTGATTACGAGCTAACTCAAGCGGATATAGATAAGTATGTAGGTGTTATCGGTTTTTCAGACCCTGACGGCGGCCAAGCAGCGAATCTAACTAGCATTGACGCCGAGTTTGCAACCGAAGCCGAAAGAGACACGGCAGTAGCGAACTTCTTAGCAGCACCTATTGGTGGGGGTTTTACAAATGCCGATGTTTATAGTGAGGCCGAGGCACGGGCGGCGTTAGAAGAAGGGTTTATAGGACGTAGTAGTTTTGCTGACGAGTCACTTACCAGTGTGATAACCAACGGTGTTAATAGAAAAATACCCTCTTTTTCAAACATTGCAATTAATTTATTAGGCGAACTACAAATACAGTTTGATGATTCGGTATCGGTAGAGGATCAACGTAAGTACGCAAGAGGGCGTCTTAACGCCACCGGTTATTGGGCTGATATAGTAGCGTCTGTAGCAGCCGGTGAGAGTTACACCACCGCCGACGTATATGCCCTTGAGTCTTATCAAAATCTTATAGCGGAAGAGAACGCCAAAGTTACTACGGTAGATGAAGTTAGGGCGTACTTTGAATCAGAAGGGTTTGACGTTAGTAACTTAACAGACGAAGAGTTAAGAGCTATACCCGGGCTAGTTGGCGATACCTTAGATAACCGCATAAGTGATATAGACTCGGCAAACGAAGTCGACGCTATTAGTGTTACGAAGCAGGAAGTTATTGATTACCTGATAGATCTGGGCTACCAAGAGAGCGATGTTAAAGCTGCAGCTGACAACGGCGAATTTTCTGGGTTTACCGGTGTAAACGTGTTGGAGAGAGATCTTGGTACATTCACTAGCAGTTTCCAAGAAACATACGAAACAGAAGAACAGCGTGATGCGCGACTAGAAGCAGAGCAACAACGAGCAGACACAATAACAGCGTTTGGTAGCTACACGCCGACAGAAGAAGAGATAGCACAGTTCCTTGATAACAATGAAGGTATTGCTGATTACATAGCCCCGCGCCAGTTTACTCGTGCTGAAGCAGAAGCTGCGGTTGCCGCACAAGGCATATCACCGACAGTTACCGACAACGATGGGAACGAAGTACCTAATCCCACGTTTGAAGTGTTGGTCAACGGCTTAATAAACTTACAAGGTGATGAAACCACACAAGCTACACAAGAAGCTGCAGCGGTTACACAGGCTGATCCTTACTATATAGATCAAGGGGAAGTAGACGCTGAGTTCGCTAAGTATGGGTACTTCGATACTACCGGCATTGATACGTCTACTTACACAGGCGAGGCGTCGGAGAGCAACCTTGAAGGTACTATATCGAGTTTTGTAGACGCAAACTACTCTGACGAAGCCGAAGCAAGAGCTGCATTAGAAGCGGAAGGGTTTATCATACCTGAAGACTTTGACTTCACTCCGTTCGTAGGCCAGTTCAACAATGCCGAGTTAGGAAACAGAGTAACTCCGTTTGCAGCTAATAACATTGTTACTGCAGAAGAGGCTAGGGCTGCGTTAGACGCCGTAGAAGGTATTGATGCTTACGCTGTAGATGAAAACGGCGACTACCTTATTACTGATGAACAGCTCGCGGGGCTAGAGTTATCTGGACAATACCTACAAACTGATCTGGGTAGCCGCGTAGACGCACAGACGGTGACCGATGCCGAAGCAATAGCGGCATTACAAGCTGTGTTTGGTGCTGAGTACGTACCGTCGGCAGAGGAGATAGCACAGTTTCAGGGTCTAACACCGCAATCAGGTTTGTCTACTGAAGTCGCTAGGTATCAGGACGAGACACTGAACCGACTTGAAGGGGATATTGGTGACTTAACTGAAACTGTATCAACCCTAGAAGCACGCATAAACGGCATACTGGCAGCGGGCGGTACTTTAGACCAAGCGATAGCAACCGTATCCAACGATCTAAACATATCTATAACCGCTCTGCAGGACATCGTTACTGCAAACGCTGATAAGTTTACTACCGACCTGCAAAACACGCTGTTAGAAGCCAACATCTATACTGATCAGCGAATAAACACTATCAACCAAGCGTTGCAAAATGCAATTCAGCAGTTTGGTAGCGATATAGAGGCAGCGAAAGCAGCGGCAGCGGCAGAACTAGGACTCGAAGTTGGTACCCTGCAAGGGTTTATCAATGCTAACGAGCAGGCACTTACCGACCTCGGCACTGATGTAACCAGCCTGACAACACGTGTTGAGGACGTGGAAGACACGCTTGCGGGCGTCGTATCTCAGATAGGTCAACCTGCGGTTTACGATGGAGTCGGTAACGTAATAACTCCAGCGACAGGGCTGTACGCTGACATCGACGCGATGATAACCGCTGGATTTACCAGCGAACAAGCTACAGCAGCTATACAAGCTGTGTTGGGCGACCCCGCCACCGGAACCGGTATCTATGCGTACATAGACACTTTGGACTTGGCAACGACTGCTCAACTAGCCGCGCAGGTAAGCAGCTTAGAAGATTATGTCAGTGCACAGGGCTTCGCCACTACCGATGATTTGTCGGGACTGTCTGACCAGATACAGGTAGTAGCAGACGCGTTAGGTAAACCAGCGGAACAAGTCACGCAAGAAGACTTGGATTATGTCAACGATGTAATACAGAGCAACATATTACAGCCTGATGCTACGTTCACACAGCAAGACTTAGCGTATGATGTAAACCAAGACGGAATTGTAAACCTCGACGATTACGCAATTCTTGAGCAGTTGTACGGCGGTGATGTTTCCGTAGAGGGACTTGACCCCACATCACAATTTGCAGCCACGGGAGTTTTTGCTACACTAGCAGAGCAAGAACGTCAACGACAAATTGATGCAGAGGCTGCTAGGGCTGCGGATTTAGCTACGCAACAAGATATAAATGAGCAACTTGAGCAACAAATAGCCCAACAAACACAAATTACCAACGTGGTTATGCTCGACCAAGCGATAAGAGAAGCGGAGCAGGCGGCTGCACTTCAGCGTCAACGGCAGATACAAGCCCAGCAACTAGACTCAGACTTGGCCGAAATAGATTACATATACGATTTTGAGGGGATATTACAGCGCCCAGAGCAAGAGCCTTTGTACGGCTCTCCGTTTGGTGCAGGTGCCCAACAATTTGGTATGCGACGAGCCGCAGCGAAAGGCGGCCTAATAAAGAATGAAACTGATCGACTGATACAGTTATTAGGTGAATAAATTATGTCAAGTTTTGACTGGCTAGATAACCTTAGCAACAAAGCGTCTGACCTTTGGGATAGCACAGATTGGGGTACCGTTGCTCAATTAGGCGCTGGGGCGTATTTAACAGCCCGGGGTGTAGGCTCTCCGACGTCTGACCCTGTGGGTTATCAAGGCAAAGTAGTGAAGCGCGTACCTATTCGTGAGCGTGTGCCACAGACGTATGACCCTAATAGACGCCCGGGTGAAGCAGGACGTCGTTATTTTACCAGTACGCAGTTCTTAGATAGCCCACAAGCAGCGAGTAACGTATCCAAGAGCGAGCGCATTTTAGACCCTACAGGTGCTCAAATTATAGGCACTGAAGCCATACCAGACCGTGTGTTGGGTGATACTCAAATTATTGGTACCACTGCAGTGCCCGACACGGTGCTAAGTGACAACCCAGTGATTGGTACTGCTGTAGTGCCAGAAACTATTGACGACCCAGACAACCCCGGCACCGCTATCCCCAACCCTGCAAGGGAGGGCAAACAGTTTACAGCCGAGGGTTATGAGATACTTGATACGGCGTCGTATGACCCCGCTAAAGCGTACACATCTGACGGGTACGAAGTTATCTCTCAAGGAGAACGCAGCCTATTTAATACCTATACTGACGACGGATTCTTAGTCCTTGACCCAACTTTATACGACCCTAACAAAACGTACAGCGAAACTGGGTTTGAGGTTTTGTCACCCAGTCAACGTGAGGAAGGCAAGCAGTACACTGCCGAAGGTTTTGAGGTACTAGACACCGATGCGTATGACCCTGATGCAACATACAGCGAAGAGGGTGTGCGTGTGGTATCCCCAGAAGGTTTTTACACGCAAGAAGAGATAGCACGACAAGGAGCCAGAGCGGAAGCGTTAGGGCTAGCTGCTCTTAATGAAGCCAACCCTGTGTTAGCTGCGAAAGGCGGGATAATGAAGACTCGGGAGTACAATCGCGGGGGAAATGTACAACAAATGACCGGTGGGCGGTATTTGGCCGGAACCACTGACGGTATGGCTGATGAGGTACCTTCTAGTATAGACGGTGTGCAGCCCGCTGCATTAAGCGACGGCGAGTTTGTCATACCTGCAGATGTAGTGAGTCACTTAGGCAACGGTAACTCTACCGCTGGAGCAAAGGTATTAGACGATATGATGACCAACGTACGTAAAGCACGCACGGGTAACCCGGAGCAGGGGAAAGAAATTAACCCACAACAAGTTATGTCGCGTGCGGGTGGCGGCCTTGCCAACTTACCGCAGTATGCAAGTGGAGGCACAGTAAAACGTTTTAGCAACGGGGGTACGACAGCAGATGAAGCTACGGCGGCTTCTGATTTAGACACCCCAGATTTTACTGCTGAAGTAGCGGGAACCGAGGATTCGCTGGCTAACTGGGCCGGTGATTATGTAACTGATTTTCTTGGTAGGGCGCAAGGCTTGGCTGATCTGCCGTATGAAGCCTATACTGGCCCATTAACTGCGGGTGCTTCGGGTATTCAACAAGAAGCGTTTGGCACTGCGGGCACTATGGATACGAGTGGCACCCAGATGGGAGCGTTCGACCAAGCAGCAGCACAACAGTACATGAACCCTTACATGGACGCTGCACTACAACCACAAATACGTCTCGCACAAGAAGAAGCTGCGCGGCAGCGACTAGAAAACGCCAGCCGTATGACTCAAGCCGGTTCGTACGGAGGGTCACGCCAAGCTATATTGGAAGCGCTAAACCAGCAAAACTTAGCTCAAAATATATCCGATATTACAGCACAAGGGTACAACACAGCGTATGAACAAGCACGTGACCAGTTTGGCCGCGAGAAAGACTACGGCCTTGCTGCACTACAAACGCAAGGCGAGCTAGGCCGAATACAGCGTGATATTGCAGCTGAAGGTATAGCTGCAGACAAGGCGCAGTTTGAGGAAGAGCGAGACTTTGAATACAAGATGCCTACGTATTTGTCTTCACTCTTGCAGGGGCTACCCACAAACGCGAGAAACACTACTTACACACAACAAGACTCGCTGTCACAGGCCATAGGCAATACCGCAGGTGTTTCAGAATTGTACGATTTTCTTTTCCAAAACAACAACGATAGCAGCAACAATAACAGCAACAACAATGACAGCAACAGCAGCAATTAGAGAGAATTATGGCTAATTACAGAGACGGTATAGCGGGACTGGCCAGTGGTATTAACCATACTGCGGCTATGAACATGAACACCCCACAGAAGATAAAGCCTAAAGGCGGTAATCAAGGTATTACTGACCAGCTTGTCGATGCTGCTGCATACGCGGAAGTTGTCAACAAACAAAAAGCAGCTAAGAACCAGATGCTAATGGCGCAAGCGCAGAAAGAAGGCACTGTAGCCGAGCAAATGCAGCAAGCGGCTATGGGTGGTGCAAGGGAGAAGTTATCGGGTACAGCACAACAAGTTGCCGATACTATGGGTACTCGACAGAAGCGAGCAGAAGGTGCGCAGCGTAATATGTTGAAGAAGGCTATGAACCCTCGACAGGGTATAGCTTCCATGATGCCGCGCCCAGCTCCACAACAGCGCCCTGCACCGCCTACTCCTCAAGGTATGCCCCAACAACGTCCGGCACCACAAGGTATGCCTGTGCGTCGTGCAACCGGTGGTATTGTGGGTTATAAAGCCGGTGGAGATGTATCTGAACTAAAGAACCTTATTAACAGCGGGGTGTCCATAACCGAGATAGAAGCGTATTTGGCCCGCAAAAAACCCACAGGGATAGAGACAATACCAGAGCTAGTCGCGTATTTTAATCGACTGGGGGAGCAAGCCCTAGCCGAAAAAGTAGAAAACTTACCAGAACAGAAGACTACTCCGCCAACAGCTTCGCAGCTTAATGCGCAGTCAAAAGTAGCCGAAGCGATAGACGCGGCAGTCAGCGAGGACGGGTCTAAACCTCTCGACACTGATAAATACACGACGGACTACACCGGCAAGCGGATACTTAAACCAGAAGTAGACGCAGAAATAAATCGTAAGCTACAAGCTCAGAATAGGGCGTCCCAAGATAACATGCTAAATACGCTTGGTGCGATAGGTAACTTAGACAAAGCGATTGCTGGGGAATACAACTACCAGACGGGGCAGATAGATAAGACATCTTTTGCAGAGTTAAAAGAACAGGCCGCGAAGAAACGTGCAGCAGAGAAACAACCCCCACCTGCACCTGCACCTGCACCTACTGAGACTCGGGAGCAGAAGTTAGCCGGTTTAGATACGCTTATGGCAGGAGAAGACGCCCAGTTTGCCGCTGAAGATGCTGCCGCTGCACAACAAGCTGCCAATGCTCAAGCGGGTGCTCAAGCGGGTGCTCAAGCGGGTGAAGTAGACAACTTACAGACTAGGGCGGACAACATACAAAAAATTGCTAACCAGCAGCCCACTGGTGTAGGCACTATAGCCGCCCCTACCGTCGATGATCCTAAGATGGATCCGCGTATTGTAAAGACTTTAACAGACACGGCTAAATTAACTAAAGAGGATATTAAAAAAGCAGGTACAGATGCGTACGACCTTGGCCTTGAAAAATTAGGCTTCGGGAAGGACGCCTACGATGCTGAGAAATCTGCTAGGGGTAAGGCTGCAGCGGGACTTAAAGCGTTAGATGAGAAACAAGCCAAGCAACGCCGCCGTGAGGAGTTCAGAGTATTTGCCGCAAACGTAGGTCGCACGGGTAAACTGTCTGGCGGTAGTGAGGCGTTGGCACGAGAGCGAGCACGGCAACGTGCCTCCGAGCGTAGATCACTGTTAGACCAAGAATCATTGAATATCGGAGAAGCAGATCAACTACGAGCAGCGAGAGCCAGTGCCGTAGATCAGATGTTTCAAGCAACTAAAGACGCGAGAGACCTACAATTTACGTCGATTAGTACGCTTGCAGGGATGAATGCAACTGATAGAGAGATGAAGGCTAAAGAGGCTGACAGGGCACTAAAAGCTAATATAGCAAACAGAGAAGCTGATGACCGAATGGTAACGCGGTTGATGACTGCTGAAAAATACCTCGCGGATATAGACCTCAAGGTATTAGCAGCAGAACTTAAAAAGCGTGAAGTTGATGGCACACTAAAAAACTACGCCAATAAAGCACTCAATGACTCAATAGAAACGGAGCTGGCCGTATATGAAGCACTAATGGATGAGTATGGTCTTGCTGCTGCTTACCGTGCCTACCAAGCAGACCCTAGTGCGGCTAACAAAGCAAACTATGAGGCGATAGCGAAAACAGTCCGACTACAAGCAGACGCTAAATTAGGCCCCGACTTCCTCGCAACAAAGGCGGCCTTGATGCAGGCGGCGGGTGTAACTGATGCGATGGTCACCGACGCCGAAGCGAGGCTGTCAGAAGAATTTGACGCTGCCCGTACCTACCTATCTAAATAACAGAGAGACGACGCTGTGGCGTATACTGTACAAGAACTTAGAACTGCCCTTAGCAAAGCGGAAGCTGCAAACGACGAACCAGCGATCCGTGAACTAAAATCCGCCATTCTGCGGCGTTCAAGGGTTGGGTTGCTACCTGAGTTACAACGAGATTATGGTGCAGTAGAAAACCTAACCCGAGGTTTTGGGTCAGGATTTACACAAGGTTTTGAGACTGGCACTCTTGGTGTAGCCACCGTATTAGAAGAGCAAGCCGAGCTTAAAGCCCGCGAGAAGATACAAGCCCTTGGCGATACGTTTACCCCAGAAGGCGGAGATAAAGACTCTATTACCTACAACTTAGCCAGTGCGGTAGGTTCTACTGTGGGTGGTTTAGGGGCTACGCTAGCAGGTGGCGCAGTAGCAGGGATACCCGGTGCGGCTTTAGCGGGCGGTGCTTTTGGTCTTGCTACAATGCGTGGTGAAGCAAGTGAGCGTGCACGGGATGCAGACGCTACACTAGAAGAACGCAACAAAGCAATAAACAACCCACTCATATTTGCTGCTGGTGCATTAGAATCCGTACCTTTCCTTAAAGCAGTCAACAGAATTAATAAACCAACGGCTGACAAGTTAAGTAAACTACTTGGCGGTGATAAAGAAGTTGAAGGTTTACTTGCTAGAGCTAGAAGCGCCGGAGCCACTGGTGGTGTGGAAGCCGTACAAGAACTTGCACAAAATACTGCACAGAACATAGTCGAGCGAGGCTATAACCCCGACAAAGAACTTAGCGAAGGTTCCGCAGAATCTGCCGGATACGGCTTTGGCGCGGGTGCAATCTTACAATTATTCTTAGACGCACTTCCGGGCAAGCAACGAGGCGGCCCTGATGTAGAAGAAGACACAACGCAAGGCCCACCCAAGCCTGATGTAGAATAAGACACAACGCAAGGCCCACCCAAGCCTGATGACCTTGATGCGCGTGTAAGAGATCAAGCGGCGCGGGACAGACGTACTGATCCACAGGGTGACCTATTTCCGGCAGACGCAGAAGACGCGGCACGCACACAAGGGCCAGACCGTGCAATGCCTTCGGCTCCACCTATGTACGACGCGGAGACTAGAAGGAAGTTAGACGCTGCTAGGGTGCCACCCAAAGAAACTGCTCGTGACCAAGAGCCAGACCGTGCAACGCCTTCGGCTACATCTTTGTACGATTTGTATGACGCGGAAACTAGAAAAAAGATAGACGCTGCTAGGGTACCGTCGGGGGAAACTGCACGGGATAGACTCGAAGACGAAGTGCGGGCGGAAGCTAAAAAGCGAGAAGAAGCTGGTGCTGTAGAGTTTACCGAAGAAGAAATACAAGCACAGATTGATGACTTATACGCTAAGGATGACATTAAACAACGTGACTTGTTTGGTACTCCCGCTAAAGCATTAGACGAAGCTGCTGACCCTAAGCTACGGAAAGACAAACCTAAAGAGTTACCTCAACCTACAATGGTAGGTACGCCAGAAGGTAGGCTTGTAACTGAAAGCACTGCAGAAGCACAACGCCGAGAGACGCGAACACCTGTTATTGCTTCGGTAGAGTCAATAATAGCTAGAACTAAAAAATCGAAAGACCCTCAAGCAAAGAAAGAGCTTGAAACGCTAAACGCAACTCTAGCCACTTTGAAAGAGCAGCAACGGACAATCGACCTTGCGGAGAGCGAATCAGTCGTGGGTGATAAGCCCAGCGATAAAGTGGTCGCGGCGAGTGCAGCGAGACAAGCCAGCCAAGCGGAACAAAAAGCTAGAGACGAGGAAGCTAGTCCACAGGTGGACATGTTTTCAACAGAGTTGCAGGCTGCACGCAAACAACCAAAGCCTGTTGATGTAATAACCAACCGCACACTCGACCAGTTGGGCGTATCGAAAGGCAACAAGTTACGCAAACAAGTTGTGGGCAAAGAAGTATCTGACCCTACGGTACAGACTGCGTTAAGCGAAACGACTGTTCGTGACCCTGCGGTGCGTTCACGCCTAACAGAACTGATTGATACTCGCCCAACCCCTGCGCGACGAGAGTCCGATACACCTGCACCAGATGTAGTTGTATCTAAAAAAGTATTGAACGATTTGGGCGTACCCAAAAATGCTCCTGTGCGTGCACAGGTTCAAGGTGAAAAGCGCAGTGCTGTAAAAGATACGTTATTAGCGTACGCTCGTAAGCAGGGGCAGGCAGGACTGACCACCGATGCTAGGAATAAAATAATTAGTTTTGCCCAAGACGCACCCGCGCAGCAAGGCGTGCTTGATGTACGCCCCAAACGCACGCGACGACCAAAGGCAGAACAACCTGTTGTGGTGGAGCCTGTAGTAGAAGCACCAACACCTACGCCAGCAAAAACACAGTCCGCTAAACCTCGGGGCCGCCCAACGGTTTCCGTAAAGGCACTGGCTTCAGCTACAGAACAAAGAAAGAAACCAACCACCCGCTTTACCCAACCGTTCGCTAAGGGCACGACGATGCGCCCGTTTACAAAGTCGGATAGGAAAACCATACAAGCACTGCGTGAAGAGAGAGGACTGTCTACGACTACCAGAGCTAAGAAAGCGAACAAGATGCCGGAGTTTCGTGCGAAGGTGTACTTGAAGCGGTATGACAGCCCAACCAGTGCACTACTTGCTGCGATAGACGAATCTGCTCGTGGCCCACTACCCAAACGTGGAGATCGCACAGCAGAAGATGCTGCGCTAACAAAAGACACAACCCAAGAGGGCGCAAAGCAGGCAGTTGAATGGTTCAAAAAGAATACAAGCATAGCGTCTAACTCATGGATAGAAGCGCAAGAATCAGCCTTAGAGAAGCAGTACCTCACTGAAGCTGACCAAGAAACGCAGAGTGATTTAATAGACAAACGTATAGAAGCGGAGCGCAAAGACGAAGCTGCAGAACGGGGTGCTGCTAGGAAGAGAACCAAACAAGAACAGACAAAACGCCGACGTATTGAGCAAGTAGTAGAGAAAGAAGAATTTAAAGACATCGCTACTGCTGATACATACGCCTTGCAGAACCAGCAAGTAGAGGACGAAGTACGCGAAGCGTTAGAGAGTGATGACCCCGATGTTGCAGCGGCAATGCGCGAGTTGGATAAGGCTACTGGCAACAGACCCAATATGCTAGACGACGGTAAGACCAAAGTACTTACCCCAGTGTCCGATAGCGTGAGGGAGAAAATAGACGCCAACGACTTGGGCGGTGCACTACAAGAGCTAGCAAAAACTACAGACTCTAAATTTATACGTCAGATGGCAAACAAGTTGCTGCCGTTTGTAGGCGATACGAAAGTGTTTGCAGTAGATGCGCAGGCTAATTTAAGTGACGAACAAGCCTCGGCACCGTTTAGGTTTATGATGTTTCACGCCGACGGGGGCAACGCCCCATTAGGTACGTTCATCGCAAGTGGGAACAAGAACGACGCCGACATGATAGAAGCACTGGGCGAAGGTACAGCAGAGTACCTCGACAACTCTATTGTGCTTAATCCGTATGCGTATGATGGTATACCCGCAGAAGTTCTCCTGCATGAAGTGGCACACGCTGCGACACTGAAGACGTTAAAGGACTCTAACAGCCCGTTTACTAAACGACTCAACACTATATTTGAAGCCGTTAAAGAAGAGATAACACACGAATCTGCCAAGGTGGACTTAGACGAGTTCATGGCTGAGTTCTTTGCTAACCCTGTGTTGCGGGACGACTTACGCCGAATCCGCCTCGCTGGTGGAAAGCTAGCCAAGATAAAAGGGCAGGACAACATACTCCAACGCGTGCTGTTTGCTCTCAAGAAACTTTTTAACTTCCCCACTAATGTGGAAAACGAAGTGTCTCGCCTCGCTGATGAGATACTCGCCCCTGATAGTGGTGGGTATAACGGCGGTCTTTACAACGCCGATGTCGAACTTGTGGCTGAGAAGTTTGGTGCTGTGCAGAAACAGTTTGCCAAGAGCACTAAAGGACTCAAAGAATCAACGCAAGAAGGCTGGCGTAAATTGTGGACACTCCCTGCAAAAGCGAAATATATAGCTGCGTACTCTGCACCTTCTGAAATGCTAGCGGATATGGCGGACACCACAGACAAGCGGTTGGGTAAAGTGGCTCAGGAACTGCACGTTGAGTTTCGCAAGATGCGGGGCAACATGGAGCAGCGCATGAAGTCAGTTTCGGCAACGACGGACACACTACTGAAGTGGGAGAAGTCTGCATCTGCCGAAAAGTTAGATACGTTCAACGATATAGTCTACGAGAGCACGTTGTCACGAGTAGACCCATCTAAGAAGCCCGGGGACGACGGGTTCTACACAGGTGAGAAGTTGGAGACGTGGCGTGAGATGCAACCCGCATGGACGTCGTTAGGTGCCGATGGTCAGGCTATGTACAACAAGCTGCGCGATTCGTACAAAGCGCAGTACATGGAGTTAGGGAATGTCATCAAAGGGCGTATAGATGCGCTGACTAAAGACAACCCCGATTTGGCTAAAGAACTTGAGAACAAAGTACTGTCTAAGTTGTTTGACGCGAGCAAGATAGAGCCTTACTTCCCACTGACACGTTTTGGTGAGTATAAGCTAGGCTACAGCTTGAAGTCAGATCGTGAGGACGGAGAAGACGCGTACGTATTTAAGATGTTCCCCACTGCGGCCGCCCGTGTTGCATGGGTGAGAGATAACGTCGAAGGCAATCCTGATGTCATAGAAGGTTCTGTAGAGTTGCAGCAGGGTGATAAACCGATGGACTTTACCAACGTCCCGCCCACTGCCTTTGTCATGCAAACTGCAAACATGTTGCGGAAAGCGAAGGGTGTAGACGACGCTGTTGTTAAGCAGTTCATGCAGTCGTTTATCGAAGTTATGCCTGAAGCGGCGGTAGCCAAAGGTTTCGCTACTCGAAAAGGAACAGCGGGCTACGACCGTGATGCTATGGAGGCATTTAGACTTAAAGCACCCCAACTTGCACGTCAGACTGAACGTATGCGCTCGGCAGTGGCAATCAGTAGATTAAAAGATGAACTGATGGAGATGCAGGCACCCAGTGAAGGTTTGGGTACGGCAGAAGAAATCAGTGGGCGTATTAAGAAGACAGCACAGGAACGCGGTAAACGCGCTGCTTTGGGTGAAGAACTTAGGGTGCCTTACGAAACGCTACGCAACGAGTTACTTCAACGTGCTGACTTTGCACTTAATCCACCCAATAACTGGCTAGAAGGGCTAGCCCAGCGTGCGAACCAACTCGGCTTTGTGTACACAATCGGGTGGAACGCATCGTCAGCCATTGTAAACATGTCTCAGATACCATTGTTCGTTGCTCCCTACCTAACCGGAGAGTACGGCGCGAGAAATACAACAGCAGCACTTCACCGTTCGTTTGCGTTGTTGGGCGGTAGTGGTACGTTTAAAGACCCACTAATGAACACCATTGATAAATACTCGTTCGGAATGTTGGGTAGCGAGGGTAAGAAGTACGCGAAGCAGCGTGATCTTACTGGTGAAGAGATAGAAATGATGTCTATGCCAAGTATAGATAACTATTTTGTCATAGATAAAGACGGAATGTACCAAGTACGCGACGACTTTGAGTTTCCTGAAGGCGAACGCGGCAAGAAAATGAAAGAGGAGATAGCTAACCTGCAGCCGTTAGTGCAGGTAATGGCGGAGCAGAACCAATTAAACAGTTCGTTTATATCCGACACTATGGGCATAAATTATACAGATTCTCCCACAGCCGGATCGTTTAGGAAGTTGATGGACTCTGTAACACGTAGCTCTGCGTTTATGTTTCATCATGTCGAGCAGTACAACCGACAAGCGACTAACATAGCTATATATCAACTCGAACTCGATAGGCTAAACGGTAAACTTGACGCTGCTACTGGGTTAGAACGCAAGCCTACCGAAGAAGAACTTAACCTCACTACCGAGGAGAAACAGCGTCGTGCAGTGGAATACACCATGCGTGAGGCTCAACGATTAAACGGTGGTACTAACCTAGAAACTACAGGGCGTATAGGGCAGACGAATATAGGCCGAGTTGCTATGATGTATAAGTCTTACGGTATACGTATGTACAGCACAATGCTTACGTCTGCAAAACGTATGATAGATAAGAACGAAGACCCTATGGTAAGAAGAGTAGCCACAAGACAGCTTATTGGTGTGACTGGCTCTTCTATATTCTTTGCAGGACTACGTGGCTTCCCATTATATGGAGCGTTTACTCTTGTCGCTAACATGATACTAGACGATGAAGAAGATGATGCCGATACCATAGTACGTGAGTACATCGGAGAAGGTTGGTACAAGGGCGCACTTACCGCACTTACTGGGGCAGATGTATCAGCAAGGGTGGCGTTGTCAGGATTACTTGTTCAGGTCAACCGATATAACCATGACCCTTCAGCAGAAGAACAAATTGGCTTTTACGTAGGTGGCCCCGCATGGAGTAGTGCTAAGAAAATTCTCCGTGGTGTTGACGACTTGCGCAGCGGAGAAATGCAGCGGGGTATAGAGAACCTAGCACCCGGAGCTGTAACGAACGTACTCAAAACTGGACGTGTTGCTGCAGAAGATGCTTACAATACAAGAAGAGGTGACCCGATACTAGAAGACGTATCAGGTGGGGCGTTAGCTGCACAACTGTTCGGGTTCCGTCCAGCAGAGTTGTCGTTCCGGCAAGAGATGGCAGCGGCGTTCAAGAAGCAGGACAAAGCTAAGACTAGCATACCCACTAAAATCGTGCGTAAGATACACCTCGCACGGAAGACAGGTAACTGGCAGGAAGAGTTAAAGGCGTTGAGAGAGTTAGATAAGTGGAACACTAAGTACCCAGAGGCAGCGGTAAGCCGCAAATCACTTAATAAACGATTAGACCGGCATGATAAGACCACAGAGGATATGGTGTACGGTGTTAAATTCTCGTCAGGACTAGAAGATTTCTATGCGGATCGGCTGCTAGGTTTAGATTTATAAGGTGTGCCCTACCGATGGTGGAGGGATTCACCGGCAGGGCACGCGAGCACGACAACAAAGGGCAAACACATGCTCTTTGTGCATCATAACATACGCCACAGTCGCACTCCTAGCATACCGTTCTCTATAACCACGTTGATTTCTACCTGAAAGTTTTTTCTGTTTGTTATTCTACGCAGTTGTTGTTTACACTTCGTGGTGTTTATACAAGGAATGAAAAACGAAGCCCCAACAGCAAGTTCACTCCAGTGTAGTATGATAGGTACACCGTCAGGGCTTATATCGTCTCGGCGTACCGCATCAATCAACAACATCTTCTACGTCATCGTGGTAGTCTATTACCCACACAGGGGCCGAGTCCAAAACCATAGGGGTGCCTTTGGTGATACGTACCTTTTTATTCACTGCACCCATCTTCGATTTCATATCGCTTGTTAGCTGCCCATAGTTCACTTGTCTGGTACCGCACCACTCACGTAACTTATTTGGGCGAATATAAAACTTGTGTACGTCCGTTTCGTACCGCCCTGCTAGTTCGTGTGCAGGCATCATGTCAGGTATTACGTGTTCGTCTAGCCCGTTGCTGTTGTTCTTACGTAAGTCTTCCGTGCTTTTTATCCGTATGATTTTACCGATGTTGTCGAGCATAAACTCACTTATAAGTTCTTGTACTGATACTGACATCTCTTCCACAGCGGTAAGGTTCCTTTTACCTAACTTAACCGCCCACGCCTCGACCTTTTTCATATCGTATGACAGCAGCCCCGCACGGTTCGCTATCAAGCCGCCCATAAGTGAGTACGTTATGTGTACTGACCAAAACCGGTTCTCTGCAGTAAACCCACACAACCTGTCCACACGTTCTTGTAAGGTGGGTAACGCCCGCGCTATTTCCTCTTTGTGTTTTATGACGTACTGCACGTACGGCACGGCTGCCCAACCATAGTTTTCCTTCAGTGCTGCACTGAACCGGTCGGTTTCTTCCTTCGTGTTAAAGTGATACTTCTTAGCATGGCACTCCATGATACGCTGTGCTTCTGCTTTCGGCATTGCTTTGAACAGGCTTATGCGTTCCACAGCACTTGTGTTGCCAGTGGTCAGCCCTAACGATTTCCACGGCCTACCTCGTACTCGCTCTTCGTTTACGGAGCCACGCATACGGTTACGCTGCCTGCCCGATGTGAACTGGTAGGCTATGTCGGATAACTCTTTACCCTGCGAGTTGGTCATCTCGTCCATAGGCACTAACAAGTTGTGGTATAGCTCTGCCCTGTTCATTTTGGTGGCGTGTGTATCTTGTTCTTGGATAATCAGCTCGTCTGGATTACCCCACACAGACATACCCGCTGCCAACGCGGTGGTTTTACCCAACCCAGATTCTTTGCTGTGTACGTGTAGAACTGCGCAGTGTATTGGCTGCATCTCCATCAATATAGAACCGAAAGACGAACACACCATATACTGGTGCATCTCCATGTTGTCACGGTTGTAAAAATCCATGCAGCTTTTCCACCCCTCCAACGAACCCTTTGGCTCAAACGCGGGAAACAGTCCAGCAGTCTGTGCCGACGGTGGGTTAAACGTAACTTTATCTGCGTGTATTTCTTGATTGCCTAGTATAAACGACTCCATGTCAGGACTCGTCCACCCGAACTGGCGGTGCGCTTCGTCTGCTTTTCCGGTTTCTTGCATTTCATTTACCCATCTCATTATGTACTGAATAAGTTTATCCATGTTAGTCAGTGCCACACCTTGCATGGACATTTGTTTTCTAAATTCGTCTTTCGACGTAACCGAAGTCAGTGGTACAGTAAACTCACGTACGCCATCTTTGGGTAGGTGTAACCGCATAACTAGCGCCTCACCAAGTTGGACGTCGTGCAACCTACGTACTACGTATATATCATTATGGTATATAAGCTCCTCATCGGCGTTGCCCTCAGCATCTTTGGTGCGTATGTATACACCCCCGTTCGCCCCACGTATGTACGGCTTTGGGTAAGTGGGTATGACAAACGTCATCATCGGCGCGTTGGGTAAGTCTACAGCCGGTTGATGTACAACAAGTTCTTCTGTTGCTTCTTTTACCTTGTTGCCCAGTACGATTGGGGATTTTATCTTGCCCCAGTTCGGACACTCAGGACACACGTTTGGATTGTACTCGTCAAAACTACTACACAGGTACGGCCCCTTTATCCTATCAAACTTATCCTGCGTCTCTTCTGAATCGTAGGCTCTATGTTGGTTAGACATGTGCACTGCAGCCTTTCTACCGTCTTTACAAAACTTTGCGATAGATAACCCCGCACGCCACAGGGGTTCGTCACAGTTGTCTTGGTCAGTGCATATAATTGCTAGCTGTTGGCAACCTTCACCTGCCTTTGTTTTACCTAGTATCTTCTTGAAACTTGTTTCCTTGTTACGTACCAACGCGTCCATGAACGCGGTAGTACCCTCTTCCACTTTAGTAGGTGGTGGTGCGACGTCTACACCCACCAACTCTGCAAATAATTCTAAACTTATCGGGTGCCCTGTACTTACCACTGTCGTTTGTGCAGGCGGGTCTGTCTTAAAATTTTGTGTGTACGGTATACGAAGTACCCTAGCCACATCAGCCGGTACAGCGTAGTCGATAGGTAGGTTGTTCTCAGAACATAACTGTTTAAAGCGTAGGGCCACTGGCTCCCAGTCTTCCCTACAAACTTGTTCTGTTAAAGACCAATACGCATGTAGCCCCCTACCGGAATCGACAATGGTTGGCTTCGGTAGTTTAGTCTTTTTACAAAACTGACTCAGCTCAGTTAGTGCGTGCCGTTTATCTGTAAACTTAGGCGGCATACCATCTTCAAACTCACCGCAGTCCAAATCCAAGAAGAACGATTTTAAGTGCCCCACAGCGGCTTTGGCACGTGACTTGTTATTATTAAAAGTACCAAGCCCAAAAAAGCAATTCCACCCCGTGCTGTCAGCATTCGCAGCAGCGTCTACCAACTCTGCGCGGTGTTCAAAAAACGATTGTTTTACTTTACCGTTTGGGTGTATTAATAGTAGACAATAGTAATCTCCATCACCTGTTACGGAACGTAAGAATTGTAATTGGTTCATAGTCCCCCCATGAATTATAATAACTACGGCAAGGTGTTACCCCTGCCGTAGAACACAGGTGACTACTCGTCGTCCCATGCGTCCATAATGGACGCTAAGTCCTCTTCTTTTGGTTTAGCTGCGGCTTTTTTCTTCGCCGGTTTCTTCTTTGGTGGTTCTTCTGCCTCGTCCTCAAACACAGTATCATCATTCACTGCTTCTTTGACTGGCGCTTCTTCAACAGCAGTAAAAGGATTACCGCTCTCCTCATCTTGACTGAACCCATCTACCTCACCAAACGGATTACGTTTCTTCATCTCGACATACTTAACTACTTGCACGCCGTTAAGTCGTATAGACACCCCGTGGTCACGCATATTGTACGGAGTAAACATCACCGCAAGGTTCACAGTGCTGCCTGTAGTGAGTAAGAAATCACTAGGTAGCTCTTTACCTTTAGCGTCAACTTGTAGTGGTGCGTTGGTTGGCTCGCCGCTGTACGCGCCCTTGAGTTTAGCCTTTCCAATATACATACCGTCTTCGTCTTTCTTGAACGGCATATCTAACTTCTCAGGCCATTTATCCTCACGCTTCTCAGCGTATGCCTTAGCCATACTGGTAAACAGCTCTTTGGCTTGGTCTTTGGTCATGCGGAATTGCATTTCGTATGCAGCTCCATCATCTAATGGGTCGCACGGAACTGAACGGTTTTCAGTATTATCAAATCGGTACGTACGGTTGATACGGGGGTATAGTGCTTCGACGTTATTTACTAAGTGTGACATTTGCGCATTCTCCTAAGAATGGTTTGGTTTATGTTCGTACCCATCGACAGAATCAAAGGGTGACGACGTTACGCTCTCTACGTGTATGTTGTAGTGAGTTTTTGCTTTCTCAACAATTTCAGTGTCGAGTAAATCTTCTATTAGTTTTCGGGTCTTATCGGTGACCGGACGTAGGGGTTTGAACCGCAACACCTGCCGGTGGTAGCTATCCGTTTTAAACTCCACACGTGTTATGACATCTCTTACTTGTGTGTTGTTTGCAGCAAGGTGCCGTGTATATTCCCGCAGTGAAAGACTACCGTCAATAGTTTTACCGAAAATACTGGTGGGCGGTAGCTTCAACTGAAACACGTCCGCATGTCCATGCACCAAAACAGCTAGTCGTTGACAGAAACGGCAGTCCCTACCAAACGAACCACGTATGTTTTTTGGGCAATCAAGACACCTACCGCATTGTCTTTGGTTATCCGGTACGTCTGGGTCTGGGCGTTGAGTATCAGATGACCAACACATACGCTCGCCTTCCCAATACTCTCTTGCCATGCCCGCAGCATCTACGATAATTATATCTAGTCTATCAGGCGGCACCTCTCCTCCACCAGACAAGCTAAACTTATTGTCAGTTAGCTTTATAACCTGCATCATGCGTCCGCGTCATCGTCATCGTACTTCAACAGGCCATCATCAGATGATAAAACCCACTTGTGTTCAGACTGGCTATTCAGTAACGCGTCAACAACGTCGTCTCTACTGAACCGGTACGTATTACCTACTTTTATATAAGTCTCGTTCGGTATATTGCCCCTCTTAATCCACTTGCGTAGGGTAGCGGTAGACACGTCAAAGTAGTCTGCCATAGCATCAATATCTAAAAACGTTTTACCGTTATCTTCGTGCATTATTTTTTCCTCACAGATAGTATGTATTCAGAATCGACGTTAAGTCCCGCAGGTACAGCGTCGGGGTTTTCTTCAAGGTATTGACGCATGTGCGTCTGGTTTACGCGCTTTTCGAGCAGCTCCGGCACTTCGTTTTCTAACACAAACTTGTGCATGGATTCCCAATCGCTCGTCCAGTACCGTGTCTTCACAGAACGGTAGAACGTACCCTCAGTAGTGCGTATGCTCTCCACTCCTGTAGAATCTAAATGCTCAAGCAGCGCCGTTTTAATCTTGTTTTGTGTCTCGACAAGTTCAGCGTCAGCGTCTTTAAACTCTTTACTTAATTCGCTACGTTTAGCTTTTATCTTTTGATAGGCGCGAACGGCCTTACTCAGATCGAAATCTGACATAATAATACCCTCTGTTATATGTAAGTAGTGATTAAACTATACTAAAGTACTCTACTAGCTAAGTCTAGCACTTACTGGATAATCTCACTATATAAATCTATCATTTTTGAATGAACGTTTATTCTATCGTCCAACATAGCGTACATTCGCTTCTCTACATGAGAACCTTGCAACTGCACAACGGTGCACTTATGTGTTTGTCCCGACCTGTGTACACGTGCGTTTGCTTGTGCGTATGTCTCCAGCGATGACGTTGGCCCCCACCACACCACTGTGTTTGCCGCAGTCAACGTAACACCATGTGCAGCCGCTTGTGGTTGTATAACAAGTATCTGCGTCTCGTCTGTTTCTTGGAACCGTTTAAATATATCTGTGCGTTTTGTTGCAGGTACGTCTCCACGTATTATTTCTACAGTGTGCCCGTCGCTACGCAACTTTTCAGTTAGCACGTCAATAGCATGTTTGAACGGAACGAACACCAACACTTTCTTACTCGACTCGTCGATAACCTCACGTAGTACTTTGTATCGGTGCTTGATGTCGAACTCTAATGAATCCCCACCGTCTGTGTATACAGCACCGGCACTTATCTGTAACAACTTGTTCATGGCTACGGCTGCATTCGGCGCAGTGATCTCCTCACCGGCGGCACGCATAATCAACTTATCGCGTAGTTGTTTGTAGTACTTCTTCTGTTGTTGTGTAAGCTCCACCTCGCGTTTGGTGTACACCATATCCGGCAAGTCTAGGCACTCGTCTTTGGTGTAACGTATCGCCGGTTGTAATGCGTTGAACACAATGTCAGTCGCGTTTTCTTTTGGTATCCACTTAAACTGCGTGAACCGCACCATGACTTGATCGCGGAAAGAACCAAAGAACCTCGGCACTCCTTTAGGGTTGACTAACTTCGCCAGACCATACGCATCAAGGGGACTTTGCGCAGCGGGAGTACCTGTCATTAACCACAACCACGTGTCGTGTGTAATTAGTTTGTTCAGCGTCTTCCATCGTTTTGTCTGCACGTTCTTGTAGTGCGTAGCTTCGTCTATGATGATGCAGTCAAACCCACCGTTAGCAATAGCGTCTTGTACTATCTCTACACCGTCGTAGTTTATGATAACGAAATCTGCCCCGCCTTCGATTAGCTTTCGTCGCTTGTCCTTCGCGCCGTGTGCCACCTCAACACTTCTGTGCATGGCAAACGTAAACAAGTCTGCACGCCACGCACTATCCATAATCGACAACGGGCATATAACTAGCACTCGGTTGACCTTACCTTGTTTCATCAAGTAATCAGCCGCCCATATCGCACTGGCGGTCTTACCTGTCCCCTGCTCGTTGAAGCAGAACGCACGCCGGTTCATTGTTAGGAACCCTGCTGTCTTCTTCTGGTGGTCAAACGGCTCGTGCTTGCCTGTCCATTTGTACCGCCCCTCTATAGGTGACGGTGCTTTTATATTCATGTTACGTAGTGTCTTGGCTTCGTCTAAACCCCAATGCACTGCTACCTTGTTGCTTTCTACCTCTTTGCTTTTTGGTATAACGTTCGTGACTTTTTTAGGATCACGCAAATTTAACATCAGTAACTTGTTGTCAAATATCCTCATCTTGCGCGTAGTCTCGATTCTGTGATTCGTGTCAGTATTTCTATTGGCGGTTCTGTTACTTGATCGGTGAGTACGTCTTCTTCAGCGTATTCGGTGTAGATTAATCTTGTATAACGCCGTTCCTCCGAGTTTTGGGTTCTGTACATTTGTGTAACATGATCCATATTTACATATATTTTAGTGTTGCCGCCAAAAATAGTTAATTCAATAAACGTACTCATGCCTTACCCCCTGATTTATAGTTACGCGCACGGTTCTTACTGCTGTCTTCTACCTTATACCCATCAGCATTCGTACCACCATTATGCAGTGACGTGTTGTGAGATATATCTTTACCTTTTCGTTTTGCGTATCCTTTCTCTCTGTCAAACTTACGACGTGCGCGTTGACGTTCCATACGCGCTTCGTGCGCTTTGCTTCCCACGGGTGGGTTGATCTGCTTCTTTCTGTCTTTCGGATTTTTGTAGGGCATCTACCTTATCCTCTTTTGGACTGTTGAATATACGGTCAAACTCTAGGTTAAACCTTTCTACATCTGTTGGGCGTTGCTTACTGCCTTTACTCATTAATTTCTCCCGTTGTGCGCACACTCCAACACGTCACAGTGACGGTAACATAAGCCGCTGGGGTGCGCGTTCCAAACATCATTGTCCGACGCTATCGTCATTTGGTTTTGTCTATCCAAGTACTGCCCCCACAAATTCATAGCGTCATCACGGTGTACAGTTTTCTTTATTAACTTGTTGGCAACCAAAAACACAAGGCCGCCTCGTACTCTATCTATATCAGGAAAGTGTCTAAACACGGCAAGTGCCATCAAATCTAGTTGGTTGGTATCAGCATACTTTGCGGACTTACCAGTTTTATAATCAATCACCCACGCCAACTTGTTGTCCCTGTCTATGATAAGTAAGTCAGCGATACCACGGAACCACACGTCTTCGTCTTTGAACCCGCACGGCTCCATCTGCTCAGTAACGCCCAACTCGTACTCACATAACTTAACACCGTCTTTCTTACGCAATGCGTCTAGGATAGGTTGGCAGTATGCGTACTTTTTCGGCAGTGGTTTGTCGTCACGTATATACTCCTCGCACGCAAGGTGTACATCTGTACCGTAGCGCATAGCATCTGTTTCTTTTTGTGGGTATTGCTTCAGCACTTTGACATGGTAAAACTGCTTGGGGCATGTCTCGAACGCTTTTAGTTTGCTGTACGACCACGGTACTAAACTCATATCTCTCCCAAAGAACGCATCTCGTCGTATTTGTTATCGGCGTCAATTTCAGACTGGCAGATAAAGCACGTCACCGGAAACGGCGCTCCGTCCTCCGATACCAGTTCCCCACAATGTTGACAGTTAAAGTGCTCCGTGTCTACCTTGTTACCCTCTGGGTAGTACCGTGCATTCCACTCACGTATTGCTGCATCAGGTATTACTATCTTATCCATCATTCACCCACTAGTTCTTCGTATTTCTTAACAAAATAAGCAGCATTAGCAGCATCAGCAGCAGCATCAGCAGCAGCATAAGCAGCATTAGCAGCATCATCATAAGCATCAGCAGCAGCATAAGCAGCAGCAGCTTTAGCATTTTCCTTTAGCTCCTTTACTGTTACACTGCTTGGGTCATCTAACCATTTCTTAACTAACTCAATATGTTTATTCATATCACTCACACTCCCCGTATGATTTACCCACACCGCTTTCGCAATCCAGTGGCAAACCCTCACACCAGTCAGGCACTATACGCATACAATGCTCAATGTATCGTTGGCCTTCTCCAACATCTTTCTCTGGTACACAACACACTATGCTGTCATGCACTGTCATAACAACGTCGTACTTCTTGGCTATAGCTATCATCTGTTCACCAATTATGCAGCGTGCTAGTGCTTGGCATACATTCTCTGTAACCTTACCACCGTATATACGGGTGCGGCTCTTACGTGTTGCGTAGGTAAACTCCACACCTCGTTCGCCCTGCTCCCATGCTAAGTCTTCATACCGTAGCCTGAGTCCCGACGGTAACTTGATAAGTCCTATCAGTGGTAGTTTATAGCTAGACCCCCACGCATACGACAACAGCTTATTGGTTCCTATTGCGCCTGCCCCTTTGTTCGCAATCTGTTTCAACATATCTTGGCACGCCCGCCAGAAGTGCGCGATCTTCCAATTCGTATTACGGTACACTTGTATGATACGCCGTGCTTCATCAGCGGTTACATCAACACCTGCCTGTGCTTTCAGTTGGTCTTTAAACCGCACCGCCCCCATACCATAACCGGCACCGAGTATTGCTGTCTTACCAACAAACCGCTGCTCTTTGGTTACTTCTTCGACGGGCACGTTATATATACTCGACGCCATCTTTTTGTACACATCTTCACCACGCGCAAACGCTTCGCAAAGGTCGTCCTGTCCTGCGAGCCACGCTAACACACGCGCTTCTATCTGCGATGAGTCACAGTCTATCAACATGTAACCCTCCGGCGCACGTATACTTCTTTTCAGGAACTTACCATCTGGCCCACGGCTTGGTAGGTTTTGCATGTTAATCTTATCTGCACCACCCCATCTCCCTGTGTGTGCCGCGTAGTACCGAATCGGTACGGGCAGTGTGCCACGGTCGGCTATGTCTAGGAAGCGTTGCGTACGAGTTTCTTCAAGCGTTGACTTCGTACCTAAACGTGCGTTCACGAGAGCTTGCACCTCTAGCTTAGGGTGCTCCAACAACTCAAGGAAGTCTTTGTCCGTCTTTGCTAGTGCGTACGTTTGTTTGCCTGTGGTCGGGCTAACCTTCATAGGTGGGGCTACCCCGTGATGCAGTAGCACTTCAGCAAACTTGGGGTTACTCAACAAGTCTTCGCGTGACATGTTGGCTTTACGTAACAGACTATTCTTGCGGGCTTTAACGTCTTTCAAGTGTAGTTCTAGCAACTCACTATCAAGCGTTAGCTTTGGTTCGACAAACATGCGCAGCGTCAAGTCAATCAACTGCATCTCCACCTTTGGAAAGTTTACAGCGAACTTCTTAAACAACTGATAGCATATATCTACATCGCCTATACAGTAGTCGCCATAGTCCGCTAATTCTTTTTCCGTGAAGTCTTCGCGTCTCTTGCCCAATGCGTCAAGTACAGCCGTACCTTTATCTTGTAAACGGTACCTTTTAGCGAGCATAGCGAGTGACGCAGGAGCTTCGACGCCATGTAACCCACGAGCCATGTACATTGTGCACATATAGACACGAGGACGTATGCCGTAATGCCAGTTAAGAATAGCACCGTCGAACATGTTATTATGGGCAACCACCATAGCGTCAGCCCAATTAAGTGTATGCAGAAAAGAATTAATCTCATCGTAATCTCCGCTTACCCATTTCGTTTCGCCGTTGTTTACCTTAACACCTACACCAACAACTTCAAACAAGTCGTCGCGTATGTATTGCTCGGTCGTAAGTTTACGTAGTGAGAACTGTTTGTCGTAGTACGTTTCAAAGTCGATAGTTATTAAATCCATTTCTCTAACCTCTCTATCTCGGCTTCGATATAGAATTTAATCTTCTTCGCGTCACGCAACTTGTCACTGTGACTAGCGGCACCGTACCTATAACACGAACGAAATATCTCACCCATTTGAGAGTTCATATCTTTGTAACTGATAAGGTGTTGTAGCTCAGTAGCCTTGTCGGGTAACTCGTAGTAACTTGCTGTGCTGCCATCACTTACGTTGGCCAGCTTGACTACGGGTTTGGTTTCGACAGGTGCTTGCGGTACTGCCTTACACTTGTGGTTTGGAAAATATGCGCGGTGGTACATCTTATTACACAACGAGCAGGTTTTTCGTTTTTGCTTACGTGGGGTTTTCTTGGCTAATGCAATTTGTATCGCACCGGTACTGCCGCGACAGCCTTTCTTCAAGTGTCTACGCATGTTGTTCCTGCTTATGAGTTTTGAGCAGGCCGCACACTCTACTTTTTCAAACCGCGTTTTCGTTTTATACATATTCAGTCCCTCCACAGGAATGTTATAAGTCTAGTTCAAGCTGTGTGCTTGCGTCTTCGACTTCGTTGAGTATATCTTCTATGTCATTCATGTTGTCTTCGTTGACAACCGCAGCGATACCGCCGCTTATCCATATCTGATACAGGTTCTTTTGTTGCAGTAGGGTAGGCTGATTGTTACCGGCCTTTAATTCAATACCAAAAAACCTACCATTATAGCTCCCTACTATGTCCGGCACGCCACTCTTACCATACCCGCCAGTAGCAGGCATGAAGTAATAGCACCTCGGTATATCGTCAAGCTGTTTACGTACGATCTTCTTCACCTTCGCTTCCGGCGTCATGGCCATCACGTTCCTCCTCTATTAGTTCAATTAAAATTTCAAGGTTGTCAGCAATATGTTCCAGTGTGCGACACAACCGCGCAAATATAAGTCGCTCGCTACTACTCATCAGCACAGTTCCCTTGAGTCAATACGTACGGTACTAAAAAGCCAATAGCGGGGTCGTCTTTATCTAGCGTCGAGTAGCTAGCTTCCCACACGCTCCTCAACATGTTGGGCGATAGTACTTTCCAGTTCTCACACTCCGCGTCATCAGTGTAGAACATGAACGAACGCAATCCGTCCAGAACACCGCCGATATACATTGTGCATATCATGCTGTACTCCTTATCGTCGTCACCTAAATCGCATAGGTTTTTTAGGTTCTCATTACTGTAAAACGCATGTGCGTTTAGTGACACTGCAAATAAACTTGTTGCTACTATTCTCTTAATCATCGTTACGCTCCTCCACTATAAAAAATGTATCGACGTCAACACGCCTACCAACATGCTCTATGGTATCGCCGAGGTTAGCCGCCATGAGCACAGCAATCTTCCGCTGCACCCACTGGGGTAACTTATCTAACGAATCATATTCGCTGCGTAGTGTTGAGTCAACGGCCTCTACACCGAGCGGGATAACTTCTACGCTACCCCCCTCGGCTTCGTCTACACAAACGATGTGGGTCACTCCGTACTGGCCGTAAGCCCACTCGCCAAACTTAGCAGCCACCGGTATCCACTCCGTCCAACCGATCACCGATTATAAAAAAGGTATTGGCGTCTACGCGGTAACCAACACCGTTAAGTAGTGTTTCATCTTCGGCAGCTAACAACACAGCCAACTTGCCCTCGACGTGTTGTGGTAGGTTGTCTACGGTTGTAATGCCGAAGTTACTCTCGTGCTTGATTACATTATCCCAGTCCGTGTTCTTATTTTTAAGGTCGATGCTAGTGCTACCACACAGAACAAACTTGTTATCATGTGTACCGCGCACAAAATACATGTGAGTATCCGCGCTGAGTTTCTTCAACTCATCAACTGCTTGTAACAATTCGGGGACTTCCGGCATGTGCAAGAACTCATGCCCAGTGGACTGTAAGAGATACAATTCATTGATTAGCTTGGGCGGTATGCTAACGTACGCACCACAAGATGTTTCCAGTTTATTACGCACGATACGTGTAAACTCCATATCTTTCGAGTTAAACGCACTTTTATACTTCTCGTGCGCCAACCACAACTCGATAACCTTCGGGTACTCTTGGAATACTTTGCACGCTTCCCTTGCCGCACGCGGCATCTTCAGGAATCCACGCCGGTAAAACAAGTCAGGGTTACTCCACCTGTCGGTCTTCTGGTTTGTAATCGTCGGTGCGTGAACACAGAACTGCGGCTTAATATCTACATTACCTGCGGTCTGTCGATAGTCAGCCCACGAAATCACGCCACGTATGTACTCATCACCCTCCACATACACATAAGCTGTATTCGCGTAACCATCTTCGTACGCGGCAGAGTCATAACCACCGTGCTCGTTAGGTATTTTACCGCTACTAGACCCGCGTGTTGGTATGAACTTTACTCCCGCCAAGCGTTGGATTATTTCGTTGGCAAACGCCAACAACTCAGGGCGCAACGGTATAGACTTACGTTTCAGCTCGGCCTGCGCTACAGTTTGGTGTGGGTATTTTGCTGCTAAGTCAAATGAGTTTTTCATTGGTAATTACTCCTGTTATGTTACGTTAGTTTTTAGGGTGGTCACCCTAATTTTAGTTTTCATCGGTGTCGTACATGCCACCGCGTTTGTTGGATAACAACGTGTCTACCTCAGCCTGCGTCAGCTCTGCTGATACCAGTCCCTTGTCACGGTGGTTACCCTCCGCCCGTATGCGGTCATACACTTCCTCGCGGTGCACCTCAACCTCTTGTGGTGCGGTGATACCCAAGCGTACTTGGGTACCGTGTATACCAACAATCATCACTTCGATGTCGTCGTCGATGATGATTCTCTCGCCTTTCTTACGTGTAAGTATGAGCATTACATTTCTCCTGCTTTGATGTGAAGTACCTTGCCAGTCGGTGGCACGGCTTGTTGGTTGTCGAGTATGCACCACAACACGGGTGCGTCCCATGTACCCCAGTCACCACCAACGTACCCGTCAGTGATGTTGATGATAGCTGTGGCCTTGATCTTGTTATCACGTATGTAGTCAGTGACACAAGACACACGCGTACCACCACCGTCAACCGGCTTGGTGCTGCTGTGGATTTTGTTGATTTCGGCATCGTCATACACCTCGTCGCCAACAACACTGCTACCCCAGTACAATATGCGTACGCGCTTGGGCTTGACCACGGCACACACAGTGACCAGTTCGGTCAGTATGGTACGCCACGTGCGTGGGTTGCATGTCGAGTACGATGTATCAGCGGCAATGACCAACTCGTCAACTGTCTCACTGATACCCGTTGGCATATACATTCCATGCCCTAAGTATTTCTTGTTGGGTCGCCTCCACGTTTGGTAGTCGTTACCTGCACACGTTGACGTGACGAACTCTTGCAGTGCACTACGCCAATCGACTTGCGGCTTGAGCAGGTCATCGACTGTGCGGTTGTCACCACCCTTGCCCATCTTACTAGCAGCAAGTGCACCCTGTCGCACGGCAGCGTCAATCTCACGTGCCAGTGCTTGTTGGTCTGCTTCGGACATAGCCTGTGCGCCGTCCCAGTCGTGGTCGTCGAATCCCCCCGACGTGTTGTCAGGTGTATCAGTACCCGTGGGATTCGAACTGGACTGTTGCTGCTGTTGTTGCTGCTGTTGTTGCTGTTGCTGCTGCTGTTGCTGCTTGTCGTCGCGTAGCAGGTTGAACACTTGCGCCACGTCCATGTCGCGGTACTTGTCATCGAGCAGGCCACCGTCAGGCATAGCCACCTTATTGCGGTCGCGTATGTCGTCGAGTATGCGCAGGTTGATAACGTAGTCACACGCCATGTTAGCCAGTCGCCCGTCGATAGCGTTGAGGTGATCCCACGTCGTCAGGTGCTTGAACATCTTGTGGTAACACTCGTGCACAACAACGAAGCGCAGCTCGGGGTCGGTCAGTGTGTCAACGAACGCGCTGTTGTACCACTCGTCACGCCCATCGGTCGCTGCGGTGGTTGTCACGGTGTCGTCAACTTCACGGTCGCCCAACATCAGCACACTGGCCAGTGCCGTGCACTCGTCGTAACCCATCAGGGTCATAACTGCTTTGGGCACACGCTCGTGTGCGGTCAGGTTGGTATTCAATGATATAGCCATTACATATACTCCATGATATGTGTGAACATGAGCAGCATGACTGCTGCGGTTACTAGCTGTAGGTACAGTTCCCAGTTCATACCTTGTCACCTGTCAGCAATGCGTGATTCTCAAGGCACCAATCTTGGAACAACTTGTTGGTGGTCACTGCTTTCTTGCGGTCGTCAGGGTACGTGTCAGCCATCACACTCTTGACGAACAAGAACTGTGACTCACGCGGCAGCCGCTTGATGAACGTCATCACCGGCTTGACATCTTGTGACTCGATGCACCCCAACTCACGGAACACAATCATGTTCTGTGCCGACGCGCTGGTAGGCACAACGCAGGTGTCAGGGTCTTGACGTACGGCAGCACGACTCGGTAACTGATTAGCCAACTTGACAAACGCCATAAGGTCGAGCGCGGCAGCCGCACCGATAGTACCTATAGCAGCACTTGTCAGTGTGTGTTCGTCAAGGTGCTCACGCTTACTGAATATATCAGACAGCTTGTGAAACGAACGTGAAGTACAGAATTGCATACGTCCAACCGCTTGTGGGTGGTGTATGTACTGATTCTCGTCAGGGTCACGAATGTCACGAAAGTCAGCGAACGCGGACGGGTTGTCTTTCAGCCAACCGAGTATGGTATGGTCGATACCGTTGTTGATACCCCACTCGATATACTCCATGTGGTCAGGCTTCTTGAGTTCAAACACAGTCATACGGTTAGCAGTATGTGCTTCCATCAGGTCACCCAGTCCCTCAGCACCGAGGTTACCAGTGAGCACGATCTTGCTACCCTCTGCTAACTTGTGACCTGCGAACCTGCGCTCGTTTACTAGGCAGTTGAGCATTAGCTTGATTGAACGGTTACACTTGGGGTACTCGTCAACCATTAGCAATATGGGCTTGTTGTGGTGTACACCTAGCTCGACATTGGCGATAAACTCCAACGCCTTGTCGCTATTCTTGATGTCGGGGATAGACATATCGCCTTGGTCTTTGTTAGCACCATCAAAGAAACACGGTATATGGTCAGGGTTGAGAGCACATAGCTCGTCGAACATAGCGGTCTTACCTGTGCCAGTGTGACCTAGCATAAGTATGGTAACCATGTCGGCAGTGTGGTGGATAAGATTAACCGCTTGTTTGCGGTCAAGTGCGTACGTACGTTGTGGTGTGTTCATTGGTAATTACTCCTGTTGTCTTACGTTAGTTTTTAGGGCGATCACCCTAAGTTTTAGTTACATGTCGAATGATGGTAGGTCAGCAATAACAGCGTCGATCTGCCGCTTAGTCTGTGCACGCAAGTGCGCACTGTCGCGCAATGCCTCGGTCGATACACCGCGCAGTGCTTGCTCCAACGTGTCTGCCTGTGCGGACATCTGCGAGTCGCCAGTCAGGTTGCACTTGCGCATCAAGTCCACAATGTCGAGCACATTGGACAGTAGCGTGTCACGAAACGTTTTCTTATCCTTGTCGCCCACGTAGTCGAGTCGCTCGGACATGTTGGCCAGTACCTTGTATAGCCGCTTGTGTATGTCGGACATGGCCTCGGTCACACGTGACTGCATCACATCAGCATACGACTGCATGGCACTGTCGAAACAACTCTGTGCTTCGGTATCGACATCGAGCCGCCAGTCGGCCACGTCAGCCACAGGTGAACACGTTAGCTTGACGCCGAACTTGTCACGTACCTGCCACGACGGTGGGTACTCATTCTCGTCGAACATGTCACCGAGCCGCGTGCGTGCCGATATGACCTCGAAATCGTACTCGTCGATAAACTCGTTGACCAATGTATCGAACTGGCCAATGAGCACGGACATGTCAGCCACGTAGTCAGGGTAACCTGCGGTCATGATGATGCGCGTGCCGCTGTCGTTCCACGGGAGTGTATAGCTGTAGTGTGTCGAGCGTATGGTGCTCTGCAATTTCTTGATCTGGTCGAGCTTGGCACAACCTGTCAACAAGTTCTTGTGCACGGTCGCAGCGTCGCGGTCGGCATTGTGGTCGCTGTTCACTTTGGTACTGGCACGCTTGTCTTTCTTGCGAGCAGTCCACACGGACATGTTCAGGTCAATGGCCAGTGTACGTGCAGCCAGTGTAGGCACTTCTACTTTCGGGGTTTCGATTTGGTAGTTCATTGGTAATTACTCCTGTTGTGTTACGTTAGTTTTGTTTAGCGTTATTGAGACTTACATTCGCAAGTCGTAATGCGTTCGATGCAATCTCAAGGTTACTCAGTGCAGTATAGAAATGGCATTGCGCCTCTGTCGCGCCGTAGGCATCTATGTCGTCGAGCGCCTCATTACACAATAGCGCACGTTTCAGGTCGTAGACATAATTGGCCACCTCCCATAACTCCATTTCTTCGGTTGTATCTATAAGACTACTCATCGTGGGACACGGTGGTGTTGGGGTTACTGTTTCGGCTTCGTGTTGCTCCAACGCTTTGAACTCGTCGGCTAGCTCTGTGTCGATCCAGTCGATGGTGCTGTTGTCGTTTTGGTCTTGCATGGTAATTACTCCTGTTGTGTTACGTTAGTTTTTTAGGGCGATCACCCTTAGTTATAATCGGGGTCAGGGTATTCAAATACAACAAGTGGCTCACCGTTGAATGTCACGTGCTTGGTGGCCTCGTTAGTTACGTCCGGTACCGTTGTGCCGTTGCTAGCGATACCGAGTTCAATACGTTCTTGGTCTTGCATGGTAATTACTCCTGTTGTGTTACGTTAGTTTTTTAGGGTGACCGCCCTAAATTTTGATGTGCTTGATATAGGCACAGGTCAACACGTGGATTTACCACGTGAAAAGACATTATATCAAATAACGAAGGGTATGTCAAGTGGGGTAAAAGTAGCTAATTTAAGCGAATGTTCCATAATGTTCCATAATGTGCCGTAACGGGTTTTGTAAGTCCTTGATTATACAGTAATGTTCCAATGTTCCATTTTAAGGTCAGGGAATGGTGGTGGGTAAACCTGCTTGTAGGGAGAAGAACATTCTCGTTTTATTTTAAATTATTTTTCCCAGATACATATAATTTTATAAAAAAGGAACATTACAAAATAGAACAATATATAAACAAAAACGTTACGTACTTTTCGCTCGCAGCATAGTTTGCAGTATCTTAGTGCAAGTCTCGTTTTGTGACCTCCACTTGGAACATTACCGGAACATTAGGGGGTTTTTTGGAACATTACAATGGAACATTACAAATTAAAATTTAGCGGTTGTTGTCACGTGATAATGTTCCCTGCGGCATTCTATGAAACTTAGGGTGATCACCCTAAAATTCGTTGTCACGTGATGTCACGCTGAGTGGGAACTGGCCTCACCCCCGCATGTTTACACAACACGCAACGCTTATCGGGAACTGGTTTCACACCGACTTGTGGGCACGACACGCAACGCTTGTAGGGAACTGGTTTCATACT
>Ga0208298_1000045_pt1 | contig 50839 bp, 53 predicted proteins | sample 14BtaG_FD_184088 | JGI IMG/M metagenome (GOLD analysis project Ga0208298, IMG submission 184088) | Marine viral communities from the Subarctic Pacific Ocean - 14B_ETSP_OMZ_AT15311_CsCl metaG (SPAdes) (version 2) | ecosystem: Environmental > Aquatic > Marine > Oceanic | place: Pacific Ocean... | reverse complement strand
TATATGCATAAAACTCAAGAGTAAATGGATTAGTTCCAACTGTAAGGTCACTACTATCAGCAATACTCAAATAATCACCATCACCATCAAAACTCACAGCACCATCAGTGACTTTAGCAAGTTTAGATCCACCACTTACACCTGATGGAGTGTCTGGGAGAATGTCTGGGGAGGTTGCAGGAACTACAAAGTCACTGGTGTATTTTGCTACTCCTTTATAAACACGAAGGTCTTGCATATATGCATTAATATCTCCACCAGTTCCACTATATGATCCTATTCTATATGTTCCAGTAGCATCACCAAAAGTATCACTATTGGTAGCAGTATTTTTCAAAACTCCATTAAGAAATGCATAACAAGTTGATCCACTTCTTGTAAATGCGACATGTTGCCACACACCAGTTAATGCAGAATTGTTTCCAGTGGTAACAATATCACCACTCCTATACAATCCATAGAAGTCGCTACTAGAGTTAGTATAAATCTGCGATACAGTAGTACCTGGCATCGTAATTGGTGATGGGTGCTGAGAATCTATCACAATAGTATTATTGTAAATCCAAAACTCAATAGTAAAATCTCCACTTAGTGATAAGGCACTTGATGTTGTAAATGTTAAACTGTCTGAGTTTCCATCAAAGTACCAACTTCCACCATAAAAATTACTTTGAGCACTTGAAGCAACAGCATTATTTGATGTAACTGCTTTTGTAGTACTTCCAATATTAACAGAATCACTTACATCATTAGCACTACCAACTAATGGAAGTGCAAGAGTGCAGTGTGATGCATATTGATCTGCTAACTTCTCATTTGTGGTGATACCTGTGATGTTATTTCCCATCCCAGAGTGATTTCCACAATAATAATATAACGTATTAGGAGCGTTGTATGGAATAGTTATTGTTGTTGCTGCACCGGCAGTTCCTGGTGTTCCACCTTGTACATTTCCATTAGTATATTGAGCTCCTCCTCCAGTATGGGTGCCATCATCTGTTATTGAAAGTCTAAGAGGATGATTATCATTACTGCTATCTGACTGATTGAAAGTATATGTTGCGCCACGAATTAATCCAGTAAGAGTTTGTCTCTCTACTCCATCAATATAATATGCATTACCTCCACCAGTTTTTGGAGCTACAGTGACAGCATATCCTATATTTTCTTTACTTCCAAATACACCAACTCCTGCTTGAGTTCCACCTTGAGTTACATTCAGGATTGGTTTTGCACCAGATACTTGTGGGTTATCAAGTGCTACTGAACCACCAAAGTTTACTGGTGTCCAGTTGTTTCCATTTCCAGATTGATCCTCTCCTATTGGTGCAGATCCATCAAATGGGAGGTAGAAAGAGTTATCTCCTACCCCATCTAAAAGGGGATAACCATCTACTTCAATTGTTGTAATATCTACTGAGTCAGAGTTGCCATTAACATTTGACCAAACAATAGAAGTAATGGTTGATTCTGGGATAGTAACGTATGCCTTTGTTGCTGATAGTAATGAAGCATAGTTAGTTCCATTTACAGTAAGTACAGAAGAACCAGAACCATACTTACGAGCATTAATTCGTAATGAAGTTTTTATGGGAATAGGACTTGATGGTGTAAATGTAAGTGAATTACCATTAGATGCGCGAGAACTAGCGTTGGTTCCATCAAATGCTTGCGATTTAGCCCAACCGCTATCTGCAGTTCCGCTTATGCTATTAGTCCAAGTTGTTCCATTATTTGGATTATTAAAGGCACTAAACTTTTTAGGTCTCCAAGTATTAGTGAGTCCGTCAGTATATCCAAAACTTTCAGGACCAAGTGCTTGGCCGTCGATGAAATAGACCTGAGACATCATTCCATCCCATGGTCTATCTTGATCATAATGATCACCAATAGCATGTGGGACTTGTGAATTTATAGCTCTTTCTGCATCTTGCGAAATAGCGTTTGATTCAACTAATGATTGTTCTACTCCATTAATATACATTCTCATTTGACCATTAGCCAAACTTGATTGTGTTGTATCTTTTATAAGAACTACATGATAAAACGTATTAGGATCGCGTAGAACCGCATTTGTGTATATTACTTCTTCATCCCCTACATTATATTCAGAGGAACTCCAATATAAACTATTTGCTCCAGTTATTCCAGTTCTAATAAATCTTATAGCATCGTCATCGCCATTAGTTTGAGCATCAACTGCGGAAAACAAAGTTCTATCACCATTTGTTCCACTTTCTGGAAGTTTTGCAATCTTACACCAACAACTCCAAGTCCAAGTTCTTCTATTTCCATTAGAACTTGGAGTTCTAGTTAGATAACTACCTAATGTTTCATTAAACTTCAAACTACCATCAATAACCTGAGCACCAGATGCCCTATCTTCAGAAGCAGGTGCTAACTGAGGTAATGCTATTCCCATTTATCTATCCTCAGCTATAGTTTACGGATGCGCCAGCAAGTAGTTGTGTTCCACCTGCTCCTACCCTATTTACCGTGAATGAAATCAAACTAATTGCTCCATCTGCAGTTGGTAAACTTGGTGTAGAACCTGATGGGAATAAGAAGAATGTGCTAAATCCTACAGTTGTAATACCAGAGTTGATAATTCTTACTGTATGACTATCTGCTTCTGTTCCACCAGACACTGTGATGGTTGTAATACCAGATGCAGTTACCTTATGGTCTTGTGCTGATGTAAGGTTCAGTGTAGTAACAATACCAGATGATACAAGTGCTTCTGTGGTAAGTCCAGCAGCAGGTAAGTTGGTGAGATTTGATCCGTCACCATAATAAACTGCAGCAGATCCAGTGCTTGAACCAAATGATTGACCAGAACCAACCTGAACACTACCAGTGCAGGTTGAAGTTCCGGTGATACTTACACCTGCAGCAGTGGTTTCAAGTTTCTTGCTTCCTGCAAAGTGTGCTTCTACACCAGCACCAGAATTAAATTGCAACCAACTTTGGTTTGCATTACCTTGATCCTGAACATTTCCTCCCGATGCTCTGATATACAATTGACCAACACCAGAATTCACAATAAAACTGTGAGATCCACTATGATAAATTTCTAAATCATCACCAGAACCAAGAAGGATCTTATCACCATCCTGTAGGTCTAGATTTGCATTAAGTTCTACATTATTATGGAAAGTAGATACACCTGTTACAGTCAGTCCACCACCAACAATTCTTACACCAGATCTTGCAGTAACAAGTCCAACAGAATCAATATTGGTTACATCTTCATATGTTAAAACACCAGTGAATGTTGCAGCAACACCTGTTATATTTCTAACAGTAATATCGGGTGTTCCAGTTAATCCACCAGCGGTTCCAGAAGCATTACCTGTTACATTACCAACAAATCCACCTGTTGATGTGGTAACACCAGTAACTTCTAAATTATTTTCAATCTTAACTTTCTTTGTGGTACTAACTCCAGTATTAGTATCATAGTTAGTCCATGTTCCACCAGCACCTGCACCACCACCAGAAATACTGATGTCAATAGAACTACCTCTTAATGCAAAAGTATTTCCGGTTCCGACAAAGTTGAGTGTATTAACACTACCGATAGGAGTTCCTGAAGAGTTAATTCCAACAGTTGCGGTGGCTGCATTAAATGCCTTATACGCAACACCTTCAATTACATCACCACTAATTGCACCACCATTTAGTATTGAAAAAGTTGACCCGTCTGTAGAAGTGTAATCACTTCCCTCGATCATCTTTACACCATTAATAAAGATATCAAAGTATCCTGCAACGTAACCAGATGCAAAAGTGAAGTTAGTTGTAACTCCAGTAGGTGAAAAAGTTTGTCTTGCAACTGTGACTGCTGAGTCACTAGGTGCTCTTCCGATATAACCGTTACGATCTGCCATCAGTTAACTCCTGTGAGAATACTGAGACTTACATCAATTGCTCCTTCACTATCACAATAAATTTTTAGTTCATCTGCTGATTCTAAAAGTGTTTTACCTGTGTCGGAAATAACGAAAGAACTTCCTGACGGAACTGGGATCTTACTTGCAATCGCAACCGATCCTGTAGAAGTAATCCCAACACTGCTGTCGTAGATCTCGACTGAGAGATTTACTGAGTTATTTGTATTATTTGCAAACGTTCCACCGATGATAATACTCTTCGTGGATGCAGGAGAAGTATATGCTGTCGTTGGTCCAAGGAACCTAACAGTTTGAGTACTTGCACTTGCCGTATTTGTAGAATTTCTGTCTGTAAATACAGTTCCTACTCCACCAGAGACGGCACTGGTTGATACAACCTTAGTTCCAGCAATAAAATTTTGATTGTCAACTAGGAAAGAAACACCAATACCCGTCAGTGCGGTAACTGTAATGGCAGTGCTTCCCGCAGCCACTGTGCTCCCACTGTAACTAGTTACAATACCCGCAGCTCTCGCTACTTTATTTGAAAATGCTTCTGCCATCTTTCTTTAAGTGTTATGAGTATTTATTGAATTAACCGCCAAGAGCGATTACGAGACCAATAGATGCACCAGTCTGAACTGTGACCGTTGCGATTCCTGTTGTTACATCAACAGTATTTCCTGCGTTGGATGATTTAAAATCAACCATCGTAACGCCAGTTCCGATGAAGGTTCCTTCAGAACCGACACCAATTTGTCCAAGACCAGTGAATGATGTTGCAGTGATGACACCAGTAACATTCAATCCATCTTGAATAAAAACATAATCACTAAATGTAGAGAACCCTACAAATGTAGAGAATCCACTAACATTTAAATTATCAAGTTCAGTGTGACCATCAATATCAACATCATTATTGAAGTCTGCCGCACCAGTAAATGTTGATACACCACCAACATTCAGATCAGTATTGATATAAACCTGACCACCTGTCGTTGTAATACCACCACTACTTGCAAGAGTAGTAACACCAGCAACAGTTAACGTGTCTGTAACTGTCAGATTTTCAATCTCTGCGTCATCAAGAGTAATATCATCGAGATTGATATCACCAGTGACACGCATGTCACCACGAACATATAGTGCCGTGACACCTGTGCTTACAGGTCCACGAACTTCTAAAGTATAAGCAGGAACTGAGGTTCCAACACCAACAAAGTTATTACTATTGCTGACGTAAAAAACGCTACCAGATGTTCCTACCTGCAGATCTTGCGTAAGAGTAGTAAATCCAGTGACTTGAAGATCGGTAGCACCAATTCCACCTCTTACATCTAAGGTGAGAGTTGGTTGGGTAGAACCAATACCGACATTTTTGGTAGAAGCATTTGCCAGAATAACGTCTGTTGCTACTTCTAGCCCGTTTTTGACAACAAAATTCTTATTGACTGCCATTCGGGTTCACTCTCCCCCGCTTATTTTTTATTATTTATACAAGTATCTAAGTGAACTCGTATCTAGATGTTGAAGTCCATTCTCCTTTGTCTGGAGTAATTTCCAAAGTTCCAGGATTGCTATCCACATCGGTAAGAGTAAGAGTGCCATCACTCAAACTTCTTGTAGTGACATTATTTGTTGATGTGATAGTATAAACTGCTCCCTGCTGAATTGTTGCAGTAACTGGTTCGTTGTAAGGTAATGTGAGTCCAGAACCACCAAATTTAATTGTTTGTGGTCCAGTTCCAGTTCCAGAAACTAGGGTCATAGTAAATCCAAGATGATCTCCAGTCAAAGACTGTGTAAAAGTAACTGTTTCACTTGATCTAGTAAATTCATATCTAAATTTACTTGTAAACTTACCTTTTCTTGGGGTAATAGTTAAATCGGTGAAATCACCATCATTTGAATCCTCAAGTTCAAGTGTATTATCAGTCAATCTAATAATTCCAGCAGAGGTATCTCCATTAACAGATACACTCTCTCTATCATAAACTGCACCAAATCCTAAAGAAACACTCACAGTTCCAAAATTAGGACCAAACGTAATTCTATCAGGTCCGGTTCCACTTTCTTTTACAAAGGTAATCGTATTCCTCTGGTTTGAAGATGTAACATCAAATATTACATCTTGAAGTGTGGTTGATGGATTAACCACACTTGGATCAGAAAGACGAATAATAATTTTAGCATCACCAGTACTGCCACCTTGCGTACTTTCTACTTCAGTTACAGAGCCATCAGTATATCCTGATCCTCCTCCTCCACCACCTCTTTGATTTGTTGAACCTTGACCACCTTCGGCACCAGATCCACCTGCACCACCATCGTTTCTTCCTATTCCTTTTGTTTGAATTATATTATATCCAGATTTATATCCTCTTTCAATTTCTGCAGTGTTGGATATTTCTGTTCCATCTGGAGTTCTAAACTTAATAGTTCCAAGATCCTCACAAGGTGATTTTCCCTGATCTCTCCAATATACACCTCTCGTGCAGGCTATTGTCCTACCTCCGGCAGATTCGTTTGGAGGGGTGTCGGAATCTGGAGGAACTGCGGTAAGACTCGATGCTGATCCAAAAAGTCCATCTGCTTGTAAATCATTTGCCCCACCACCAGTTCCATTACCAGCACCCACCCCACCTTGACCACCGAGACCTATTCCACCACCATCACCACCAAGTCCAGCAATTCCAGCACTACCACCTCCACCAACACATGCAATTAATGTTGCTTTTCTATACAAGAATGGAGCATTTACTGCATCAAATAATCCAGTGAGAACATATTCCTCATTCCTTTCCATAGTAAATCTAATCTTTGAATATCCACCTTCACCACCAGATCCTAATCCTGATTGACCATCACTACCTTTTCCACCATACATTTCCATTTCAACATCAATATCTTTATCACCTGAATACAAACATACTGCGTTTCCAGTGTATGATGCATAATCAATCGTCAAGTCACCGTCATCTAAGTCAAACTCAGAAAGTGTTGCAGTAGCATCAGTATAATTGTAGGTTTCAATCTCAAGCAGTGATCTTGGTTCTACAACAACATAACTTACGGTATTAGAAAATACTGGTGATTGCTGAACATCAGTTGCAGTACATTTACATCTAATCGTTCCGTTTGCTGTTGCTTCTGCATTAATTGTTAGGGTATCAGTGTTAGAACCAGTGACTGTTGTAGTAACTGTTTTTGTAGTTGAAATTAATTCCATGGAAAAACTTCCATGTACTCCAGATGCACCATCATTTACTCGTGAACTTTCTACATCACTTCCGCCTTTAGTTGATGTAATATCAGAAACAACATTTTCGCCTCTACCACTTGTAGTATCAGCAGTATCATAGAAGAAAGCAGACCCACCACCACCGGCACCATCAGCGCAACATCCATTATGTCCACCACCGGCACCACCACCAAAATATCCACCTCCGCCGCCGCCACCGCCGCCACTACCACCTTGAAGTGCTGATCCAGGATCGCCATCAGTGGCTACAGAACCTCCCGCACCACCAGCAGATTGTGTTCCTCCCATTCCTCCTCTTCCAGGAGCATTCCCACCATTACCTCCTGATAGTCCACCCCCAGCACCACCAGATGCTGGATCATCGGCTCCACCACCTCCACCACCAGCAATCAAGATAGCATCTGATTGCTCAAAGGTGAAGTTATCAACTGAATCGTAAAATGCATCTGTAATAAAGAGTCCTGTAAATCCACCTCCATATCCAGCTTCACCTGAACTAGTTCCACCTGGAGAGCAACCATCATATTGGTTTGAACTAAAACTAGATTGGCCAACTATCATTTTATACTTTTGTCCTGCTTTAAAAGTATATGTTCCTATAGATTGTCCTCCTTTACCACCAGCAACAGATCTTCTACCAGACGTTCCACCATCTGCACCATTAGCAGTGATTCTAAAAGTCATGTCCTCAGTAGTCTCAATAAAGTTTATGACAGAAACTGATCCTGGACGATTTCTAGCAAATTTATCACCTGTTATTCCAAAAACTCTATTTTGAGATACATCAAATTCCTCAGGATTAGTAGCAGTATATCCATGAGTTGAATCGTTGAGTCTAAAAAGTTTAAGTTTTCCTGATGCTCCTTCTTGAACAGTCGTGGTTGTTGTTCCATCAGACAAATCATTACCATCAAGTTGCCACTGATATTCTACAGGTCCATCACCAGGTGTTGTTTTTGCTGCAATAGAATATGTTGCATCATCCTCAACAGATACTAATTGATCTGTGGGTTGAGAAGTAATCTCAATAATTGGAAATACTGTTATTGTTCCAATTCCAGATTGTAATGGTTCATTAAATGCATTACCGGTTGATCTTGCAGTTCCTGCTGTAACTGCCGATCCTGCTGGTTGAGAGTATGCTGATGGAATATAATCAGCAGTAAAATATACTTCTTTATTACTATCATCAGTAGTTAAACCATTAATAGTAATGGTTGATCCAGTTCCAGTTGCAGAACTAAATCCTACGATTGATGCATTACTATTACTATCTACACTAGTATCTAAAATTTGAGATCCATCAAAATACCACTTAAATGCGATTGATCCATCATTCACTCCATCAGTTGGATTTGGAAATGATGCTGTTGCAATACCAGTAAATGTTGCAACTCCAATTACATCCGTTTGATTCTGAGGATCAGTAACGATCCCCAGTTTTGGTCCGTTGAGAAATAGGGATGTTGGAACCCCTCTAAAGTTGATATTCTCCATTATGCGAAGTTCTGTCCTCCTACAACACCATATAAACCAGAGGTTGTGATATTGTCACCATCAAATGTCTTAAACGAATAGATGTCCGATCTGTCTGCTGTTGGTGTGACTATGGGTAAGACCCCACCAGGCCAGAAGACTGGAATTGCTGTTCCACTACCATCCTTGAATGTATCTATACCGACAGAGTGATTGCCAGTTGAGTCCTGAAGAATCTTAACGGTAAATGAGGTTGATCCTGAAGGAACATTACTCAAAACAAATGCAGTAATATCATCAGATGCGGTAATCGTAAATGATTGTGCAGTAGAAAGGTCAAAAGTAATTTCATTAACTGAGATTGATGGTGAAGCAACTACCTCAGAGTAGGTTGTGAACTTAGTATGTCCGCCAACATCAAGCATCGCAGTTGGTTGAGTAGAACCAATACCAACTGATCCAAATCCAACCTGCGTGGTGATGATTGTTCCCGCAGCACCTACATTCAAAGTAGTTGCGGTAACAACACCTGCAGTGATTTGTCCAGAAGAGTTCTGGATATCAAAGTTTCCAACAACTGTGCTAAATCCAGTAACCGTCAGATCTTTTACAGTAGCAATACCAGCAAACTTGGCTTCGGAGAAGACATGCATAGTGGTTCCAGAAGAACCAACTGCACCGACAGTCAGATTAACATCATCAAGTGGTCTGGTAGTTCCGATACCAACATTTAATGAACTAGTAGGGAAGATTCCTGTTCCAATACCAGAATCAACAGTATCAAACAGAGAGTCATTTGCAAGATTTGTTAGACCCGAACCATCTCCAGTAAATGCTGTTGCAACAATAGATCCGCTAAATCTAGATTCACCAACAACACGGAGTTTAAATCCATTTGCAGTGGATCCAATACCAACACCATTTGCATCAACGGCAAATATTGAAGTTCCAGATCCTACCTGAAGTTTGCTATCTCCAGTTATAGATGAAGTTGAAACTCCAAGAGTATCAAACAGTCCATCACTTGTACTAGTTGCTGTGCTGACATTACCAAAACGTCTCCAACCATTTTCTACAGTGTAAACCCAACCAAGATATCCACCTGAACTTGGGTTTGCATCATAAACAACATCTCCTGGGTTACCAGCAAGAGCAGGAGTTGCAATACCAACGGTATACTTTCTAGAAACTGTGGCATCGCCTTGAATAAAGATATTATTTGTTTCAAATCCTTTCGTGGAGTTTACAGTCAGTTTATTATTAATAATAACTGGGCCATTAAACTTGGATATAACCTTATTGTCAGGTCCACCCTCAACAGTAATTGAACGACTTGCAACCAATTCAACAGGGGCAACAACATTCAGATTTGGTAGAACACTAACGTCCTCACCCTCTACGGTTTCAACTGGAGTGTCAAAGATCTCTTCTCTACCAGTAATTGTACTAAGACGCTTATTGCCAGAGTATGAGATACCCTTATCATTCATTCCGGTGTAGAAGTTAATTCCACCCTCTCTCTTATTAGACTGAGCTAATAATTCTTCGTCAACAGTGATTGCTCTATCATGTTTGTCTGGGAATGCTGTAGAGTAATTACCGGGACCAAATCCAACATATTCAAATGTATGGCCAGAAGCACGAATGATAGAGTGTCTTCTAAGTTCGATTGGATCAATTCTAACTTTTCTAATAACAGAATTGACGACATGTGAGGTTGCTTTCGTACCAAGAATACCACGGAAAACTTTAACTGGATTAGATCCAGTAGTGGTTGTCTTGACTCTCATTAGTTCACTATCAACCAGTAAGAAGTCACCGATATTAATATCAAGATCACCAATAGTTTGAATATTGATAGAATCTGTGGTTGCGTTTGCGATAGAATTTGAGATTGTGGTAGTAATTCCAGCATAATTTGGGGTCATTCTACCAGCAATATTCTCATCCTCAATAGTAATATTTCCTCCACTAGAAGAAACACCCTCAGGAAGTGCAAAAATTGTTCCTGATGCAGTTGGAGCTAAGGTGCTGACACCAAGATTTGCTTCAAAAGATGTCAGTGAGTTGACTTTAGTAACTACAAATGATCCATTATATTGAGTTTGACCCGCGCCACTAATGGTTACTGAACGATCTACTGCTAAACCATGCTGATTGTGTGTTGTAATTGTTGCAATACCTGCAGGTCCAGTATATGTAAAGGTATTGACTCTGATTGATTCTCCTGTCAGATACACATATGCATCTCCAGTTAAAGTAACACCAACACCAATTGTATCTGAGGAAATACCTGTACTTGCAATAGAAGAAGCAGTAGCAACAGTTATAGTTGTTGCAGATCCAATCGTAACATCAGTAATTCTATAAAGTTGATTATATGCTGAATATCCTTCAGAGGAGACTCCAGTAAGACGAATAACATCACCAACGTTGTCATAAATCTTAGTTACTTCTACAACACCATCAGTATAACCAGATGTTCCATTTGTTGTAACTCCAGTAACAGCAAGAGTATTGCCAATTCCATATGCAGAACCACCATCCATGATAGTGACTGAATCGATTGCATTAGATGTAATCACAACCTTAGCAGTTGCGTGCTTACCAGTTGTAGATGAACCGATAGCAACTAAACTTGCATTATAATATGTGCCATTACTATATCCAGCACCAACTTCATTAACTTGAACTTTAGTCAGTCTGTTTAGTCCATGATCATACTGAGTGTGGAATGTATGAGCCGCCCCAGTGGTTGAAAAGATGTCAGTAAGAGCAATACCAACCGTGAAGTCGTCTCTATACTTATTCAGAGCCTCTTTAGTAATACTATTTCTAGTGTCATCAGTATCAACTCTACCAATTAGATCAGAAGCAGCAAAAGATTTTGTCTCTGCTGGATCAGAAACTGGATTATCTCTACTAATTTGTGGGAAAAGTTGTTTTACCGGTTGAGAATACTTATCGGCAGTAAACGGAGATACTGTTGGTCTGATAGATGCATTCAGAACACTTAGGTAGTAGACACCATCTTGCTTTCCAGCAATATATTTCCGTGATTCAGAAATTCTATAAACATAGTAGGTATCAGTAAACTTCTTTCTTCTATAGAAAGGTAGAGATGTTGATCTATCAGTTGTATTATTACTGAACGTACCAGGATTAGTGTTGATACCAACAGAGAATTGTTTTGCACTGGAGATTCCAGTAACAATATGAAGACCATTAAATCCAGAGTTATCTGTACCAGAGGTATTCTCTGTACTTGTGATGTTCTTGAGTTCTACCTCGTTTCCAATCTTTAATCCGTGAGGAAGTTCAGTGTTAATATTACCTAAGGTTCCGTCCCAAGATGCACCAGCAATAAATCTAAAGTTTCTTTGTTGATTTACATTAGTGATCGCACCAGATCCAAAATAAGTTTGAATCTCGCCATCAGTTGAACCAATAGAGGTATTGGATTCCTGAAGAATAAATCCTTCTACTGGAGGTCTTGCAGTGGCTATTCCAGAATCACTAGGAATAACATATCTCATTCTATAGGTCTTATCAAGGCCGGATCTTACATCAGTTCTTCTCTTGAAGAATGTTCTTGGAGTTGCTGTTCCAAGATCTGTAGTACCAAGACTTACAATTGTCGGATAGATTGAGTTTTCTGTTGCAGCAAGGGCAACTTTAACATACCACTGTGAGTTTGTAGAGTCGTACTGGATTGGATGACCAATATCTCCAGAGTTCTTATCAGATACTCTACTTACAACAGTCAGTTCTCCACCCTTTTCATTAATAGGGATTGGAGTTCCGTTAATTGCATCATTAAGAGTTTTCGCAAGTTGAATATTGGTGTTTCCACTGAATAAAGATGAAGTTGTAATAGCAAAAGCAACATTATTTGTAATCAATCCATCTGGAAGTTGTCCCGTAGAGCTGATAACACGAACAGATTCTCCAGTTAGGAAATTATGCTGTCCTGTAAGCGTAATAACACCCTCTACACCACCATCACTAAAGGATCCAATACTATTAATTCCTGCGGCACTTCTCTTTACATTAAATATTTTTTCTCCACTGGATACTGGATTTTCAGTATTGTCTGGCATGACAATACGTGCAGAGTATTCAGTTACAATTCCTGCCTGAGAAATTAATACACGAAGTTGATCATTCGTTCTTGTACCAACTCTAAATCCTTCAATTACGTTTTCTGGTGGAGCACCAGCATTTGTTTGGCTAAGAAGATATAGATTACCAGTAGATCCAACACCAGAAACAACATCAGTCTTTGCTACATCAATTGAATTAAATTCAATTGCTGATTCCGTGAGAGGAACTTCTTTGGGCGGAATGATATGAGTGACGTATCCGATGTCATCCTGAGAAAATGCATCAGTTCTAAATCCAACAGAGGTCAGTGCATTTGCACCAAAGTTAGAGTTGGAGTTGGTCAGTGAGATATCACCACCATTTTCAGTTACAAAGTGCTCAGAGAATCCAATAGCAAAGATTGAAACTGCCTGTATAAAGGAGTTATTTGATACTTTTACGTGAAAGTTTCTATATTCTGGTTTATATCTTGCCGTAGAATTATTACTAAGGTTATCAACAGATGTCCTATCATCATAATTTCCAGTTGGCGGAGTTGCAGTATTATATCTTACAAAGGCATTATCATCTTTTTGCAGACCAATACCCGTATATTGAGCCACAACCATGGATTTAAATCCAGTTGCCTTACTACCATCTGCTTCCATACCACACATACCAAAGACAGATCTCAGAGAGATGTTAAAGATATATGGAGATGCAGATGTAACAGTATCAGAGGAAAGTGATAATTGAGATCCAGATACTGTTGGAAGTGCCACTGTTGGCGTGTTTTGAACAATATATTTTAGTTCTGTGCTACTCGTCTTATCAAATACAACAAATTGTCCATTATATCCAGTTGCACTGAGACCCTCAATACGGAAAGGAGTATCTACGTCAAGTCCAGGAACTGCAGTATCTGTAGTAACAGTAATGGTAGTAGTTGCAGTTACCCCATCGCCAGCTTTAATGCTAGAGATGCCAACACTTTGACCCGTAGAACCAACAATACGGAATTCATCAATCTTGGGTTGAATATCAAGTCCAGTAGATGGATAATCTGGTTCAATTGCACGACCAGAAGATTGTCCATAAACCAAACCAACCTTTTCATAATACATATCCAGATCAGTTCTGGTTGTAGAGTATGATTGGAAAGTATCACTGATATTAACACCATTCACGCCATCAGCATATTCAAATACTGTTAGTTTATGGTGTGAAAAGTTAGGAACATGGGTGTTTACAGTATAATCCTTATAAACGACCCCGTTTGGATCTCCATCAAATATGGAGAACTGCCACAGATAACATGCACCAGTTACTCTGAATATTGCTGTTCTTGTGATATTATCATTTTCTGGATCTGGAACATATTTTGGTCTAATCTTAGTCTTACGAAGATCTAAACCAACCAGTGATGTACCGCGAGGAAGAATTACGCCACCATGTATACTATTAAGCTTATAGAGCTCATTATTTGGCGATTCAAGATTTAAATTGGAAGAAAGATCCAACGCAGGAAGATCATCAGTTGTAGATCCATTTCTTTGTCGGTAATTATTCAACCCATCTGGAATAAATCCCGGTCGATTATCAACTACATGATCGCCAGGATACAGTAAGATAGTGGTTTTTCCAAATCTATCATTATTCAACCCGGCTTGATACGAAAATCTAGCAGACTCTATTAACGCACGCTGAATCGTTTTGAAGGGACGAGTCAGTGAATTACCCTGATTTTCAATACTATCAGTCGCATCTAAACTATTCGGATCAACATAAAGAATAGTACCACGCGAAGACTTCAGAAAATTATCTAATCTGGAAAGACCCATCTTATTACACTATAGTTCTGTTATGGATTATTTATCATAAGAAAAAAGGGCAACCCTATATAGGGTCACCCTTCTCGCACTTCCTTCACACCTTTATATATTACTCTTCTTTTAGTTCGTTGTCAATTATATATTCGACAGTGTTTGCAACATCATTCATAGCATCGCGGAGTTCTTGTTGAGTTCCGGTATGTTGTGTCATAAGTCCAGTTTCAGTGAGAGACCATCTCCACTGATTCATTTTTTCGTTATGCCACAAATTAATAATCATTTTCTAATCTACAGGTAAAAGTTCTGGATTTTCTAATTCTAGTTCGTGTAATAGTGGATTGCATTCCTCCAACATTAAGTAGATGGCAGATCTATATAAATCTTCTTCTTCATATGCCTTTCCACTATTGGCCATTTCAACGATTTCCGCATCATGAATAGCAAAGTCGGGAAGATCATCAAAAGTGAAAGGAACATTTTGTATGAAATACATCAATACAATTTGTCTCTTTCCTCTATACCAGCAGTATTTTGTATCTATATGATACTTCGTATCTATGCGATATTTCATGGGACTGTGGAATACCCCACATATATTTAGTGAGGCAATAGGAGCGGGGGGACTTGAACCCCCACGAACTTAATGTTCAACAGATTTTAAGTCTGGTGCGTCTACCGATTCCGCCACGCTCCCAAAAATTAAGGACAATAATCCTTGTAGATATTATTATCTTCATCATCTAATGACATTTCAACCGTTTCATCAAGTTCCCAAGAATCTTCACCTTCCAGGTAATCGATCATTTTATCCCATAATTCAGGTGGGAAGTCATCGACGAACATTCCCCAAGTTCCAGGATTCTCGTCATCACCGTTAGGTTCCCAAGTACAGTATTTGATGTCATTTTGATATTTGCAAAAAAGAAAGTCAAATACGTTAGATTGGTCCTCTTCAGTTTGACAGTAGATTTTCAGATTGTTCAATTTCATAGGTACATGGGTGAAGACTACAATATTCGTTAAAAGTGATTTTCATCTCCTTATCAGTCAGTCCCGCGTTTTTTGCTGCTTTGGGTAAGTTCCATTTCGCCACGAACAACATTTCCATAGATTGTCGGGTTTCTGGTCTCATAATCGTAACACTCTAGGATTTCTTTGTAAAACTCTGATGAATAGTTATTCATAAAAAGGTAATAGGGCAAAAAATTTGGGGAATTTTTTTACCCCCTTTTTTGGAATTAAAAGCTAATTTTAGTCAGAGGGGAGATGCATACGCAAGTATGTCTTCATCAAGCACAGCACGACACAACTCTAGCACACTCATGAACTGGTCCACGGTTTCACAATCAAGAACCTTCTCATCACCTTGCTCAGAGTACAGATAGAACTTACGCTTCACGGGATCCACAACGCAGCGTGTGAGGTAGTCGTCTTGCATGGGGTTCGTTTGATTACCTAGGTATTATAGGACATTCAGGCGTCCTTGTCAAGGTTTACAGAGTCCGCTTTGTCTTCTGGACGCCTCCATTTGGTTTCTCGACGATCATAGTCCCACCCACCGATTAGATAATATTCATTATTACCTGGGTAGTCTTCAGGACTATCTCCATCATACACGACGTGGAGTTTTTCATCATGATCTAATGGATTAATATAACGCGCTGCCCATACTTCATAGTAGCAGTGAATATTTGCCCCAGTTCCAGATTTAATTTTTATGGTTTTACCCCACTCAATACCATCAATAATAAGATCTTGGGAATATCCAATTTGAGTGAGGGTTACCGTGATAGTTTCTGGATCAATAAGTCCATCCCAGTATTCAGGAAGTTCAATCTTATTAGAATCTTTCAAAGTTCCACGAACATAAATGCCTGCCTCTGGGCCTTCGGCAATTACGTGACGGATTCTTTTCTTTTCATCTTTAAAATGCGGTATATCGAATGCACCGCCAATAGTCTTTGCTGATGTAGCACTACCATTAAAAACAGGTGCAGTAACTTCGCCAGTAATATTAATCTCTCCATCACCGATGATAGAGGTGTTTACTTTTAGACTGTCAATTTGTGCTGTTTGATGATACCAAGGAGTACATGCCTCATCTGGATAGTCACTTTCCTTTGCATTACCCTTGAAAATATAATAGTAACCCGTGGATGGTGATCCCCAAGTTGCATAATCATTACAATCTTTGCCACCAGAACCTGGTACGTATTCTCCTGCCATAATTAACCTCTCTTATCGTAGTGATATCCAGACACAGAATACTCATCATTATTTCCTGGGTAATCTGCAGGTGACTCTCCCTCATATTCAGGGATAAGTCTCTCTCCATCGGCTCTGGTCCCGTATATATGGAAGAAACAATTGATAGGCATTCCGCCCATCGCTTGGAGATATACTTTCTCCTCATCAATTCTCTTTACAATTACATCCTGATGTGCTCCAATTGGAGTCAGATTTACTGTGATTGTAGTCCAGTCTACAAGTTTCTTCCAGTAATTTGGAAGAAGAATTTCTTTTTTATTTCTTACTGTACCACGGAAGTAAACATCATTTGATGGACCTTCAGGACATGTATGTCTCAGTCGGTATCCTTCCTTGGTTGGGTGAGGAATATCAAAGTTTTTCTTTGCAGCAAGAATATGACCACCACAATTTGAGATTACATTACCCTGAACAAGGCAGTTACCACCAACGATTACATTCGCTGCAGTCTCAACAGGTCCCATAAATCCTGCAGCTCCATTCACAGCAAGTGAAAATGGATTACTTGGTGGACCATAACAAAATCCACCAGGAATTAAAGGTCCAATTTTATTATCACTGTTGGTAAGTGGTGCAATATTTACGGTTGCATAAGGCCATGGGAATGTAGTAGGGTTTCCCATCACAACAGGTCCTTCGATACCTGCTGAACCATTCACTCTGGTAACACCTTCACCAATAGCAGGGAAGATGCCAGTACCGCATTTCATTTGTCCGCCAATATTGGTATCGTCTAAATTAAATGACATTTTTACCTCCTATCCTTGTTGTTGTGTTTGATATCTTTTTCCACCAACTTTTGAATCCTTAATTGCAACTGCATCACTTATACCACTAATAATAGATCCATACATCTTAAGACAACTATTTCCAATTGCTTCGGTTATACCTGCTGACATAATTTTAGTATTCATTTTTGAGGACAATAATATTTTTTTAGCCTCCCCACTAATACTTTCAGAGGCAACCATTTTTATGTTGCCCTTGGTAGTGTCACCATGAAAAGCAACTAACTCAATATCATTTGCCTGTAATCTTATTTTACCATTAGTTGCAATAATGTCAATATTCCCATTCTTTGCATTAATCATGCAAGTATCATCTTCTTCTGCTCTATTACTTCCACACTCAACCTGAAAGTTTCCAGGTCCCATGAAGGTAGTCCAACCTTTTCTTGGACCATCCTTATCCATAGACATGAAGTGTTCACCATCTGATGCCTGTAACATGACATCAGATGTTACATCAGCTCGCTTGTGAATTTTGCCAAAAGAAAGACTACCATGGTCGTTACCATAGGTGATAGCGGTATAATTACACTTTAAATTAGCACCACCATTCTTCCCTGGTTTTCTATCATTACCTGTATTTCCGGCCGTTGCCATTTATAATACTCTAAGTGTTTACTATCTAGATGAGATTTTCTGGTGTTCTTGGAATGTTAAGTCTAGAATCATTAGAAGTAACATCTGTACCCTGTCTGAGGATCGCAGAAGGTCTGGTAGTAATCTGATTATCGATGCTCTCCTGAAGAGTTGCATAGACTGGGATGAGTTCTCCAATCGTTTCATAGATACCAGCAAACAATTGACCATCTCTAGAGAAAACAGATCCATAGTATGGTTTTCCGTTGACATATCCAGTCTGTTTCAGTCCAACCAGATCAGTAACCTGAATGATGTCTTCGGGTGGAAGAATATTCTCTGGAACAATCACTGGTCTAATTACAGGTCTACCAACGAAACCAATTCCTGTATCAGACTCAAGAGTAATTGTGGGATATACTGGAGGAAGGATGATTGGATATACGTTGACCTCATTTACTTGACCAAAGTTTCCTGGAGTTATAGGAAAACATATTTTAGTTCCATCTTCATTTTCAACACAAACTACATCATCTGGACCATAGTTAATACCAGGAGCAGTTGGAGTGATACCAGTCAATTGCAAAACAACTGGGTATCCACTTCCAGGTGGTGGTGGTTGTGGTGGATAGTTTCCTGGTTCATCAATAATAATGTCCGTAACAATACCAACACCTCTGACTTTTTTGGGACATGGTGGCGGAATTAGGATTGCAGATACTCCTACTGGGTTAACGAGCCATGGTTTTGATTCTCTAAAGATAATAACTTCCTTTCTAATATCCAAAGCAAATCCAGTTGGATTATTTGTAAATGCATTTTTTCTAAATCTCAAATTATTAACTACAACTTTGATTTCATATCGACCAGCAGAAAGATCTACCCTTGTGATATTAGGAGTTCCTCTAAACGATTTTGATTCAGCAACTTTGTTTCCATTAATAAACAAAGTTGCATTATCATCAGACTGGAATTTTATTTCTTGCGATCCACTGTCAAAAAAGTTTACGTTTGAAAAAGTGAATGTTCTATCTCCAGGAAGATCTGGGTTATCCACATTAAGTGGTGGCAAGTATGGAGAAACGTTTATATTATTCATAAACTCACTCCAGTTTTTATTATTACCTCTAAACAGTTCTGGTCCAGTATAAGTTACACCATCCTGAGTTTTAGTTGTTTGTTTTTGTTTTGAAAAACCAACAACAAATTTTGCCTTATTCCCATTAAAATCATAGAACTTTCCTTTAGATGCAGAAACAACAATATCTTGCCAATCATTATCTGTATGATCCTCCATTTGAACTACACTTTCTCCTGCATTTCTCAATTTAATTGCAGAATTATTTCCCTGAGAACCACTAGAACCGCCGGATACTTTAATAGTTTCCGTTTGTTCACCACCCCTACCATTTTGTCTCCAAGTTTTTCCACCAAGACTGATTGATTTTACAGCAACACCTGCTGTGCTCGGATTATCATTCCACTCAAGACGTAGAGTAACATCCCCACTTTTATTAACATTAAGACTTCTTCCATCACTAGAGAACCTAGCACCTACTCCAGGAGAATCTGACATGATCCTAAAACTTGCATTAGTATCATTACCATCGCCGTCTTTTAGTTTAATTGTCTTACCACTACCCGAAACATCAATAGGATTATTTGCCCTGTTTAATCCATCATAATTTATTTGATATCCTTTATTACCACCACCACCACCTTTTCTATTACTGTTAAAAACAACATCATATACTTTTCCAGATTCTAATTTTTTAGATGTACTCTCATTTATTTGGGGACCATCATAAGATTTTCCAAAAGAAAATACTCCCTTCATTTCGACTGAGTTTGCAAACTTTGCCGATGATGTAACTTTAAAGTCTACATCAACTGATCCACCACCCGTTCTTGATTTGGCCCAATCCTTGGTAGTAAATACTTTCTTCTTCGCAGTCTTTTTCTTAAGAGTTTTTTGGTTTTCAACTTCGACAGTAATTTTATGGTTGCCTTGTGGTAAGAAGAATTTTTCAACAGGAGGAGATACTGTCTTAAATCCTCTGAGTTTATATGTGTAAGTATCTCCATTATTAACTAGGACTCTACCCCAGTTATCACATGTTCCCTTCAGTGCATAGAATCCATCATAAGGAGCTTCAAAATCCCAAGTAGTGCTATAGACTTTTCCACCACCACCATCAGTATTCTTTTCTCTTCTAGGTGGTAAGGGAGAGAGTGCAAAGCGATTCATAAACTTACTCCACCTTGCATCTAAGGTGACTGGCCACCAACTCTCGCTACTTCCTGGGAATCTAGTAGTCCAGATAGGATTCTTAGGACACCTTCCCTCTCCTTCTACAGGTGGTTCTTGAGGGATGGGTGGTAAAGGAGCATCAATACACAGGGCAGCACCCATAGGATTTTGGTTCCAGGATTTTGCAGAAATCCTTCCTTGCTCCTTAACCCTACTTTTAATATCAATTGCTAGTGCCATAGGGTTAACACCCTTAACTGGTGCTGCTTGAGTTCCCTTTACTTTTGTGATCGTAAGATCTGCATTTTCATCAAATCCATTACCAATATTATCATCATACTCAATAGTTCGACCATTATTTTTTATAATAGATCCTGTTCCAGAAGAAGATCCAACTGCGTTGACAAGATACTCTCTACCAGCCTCAAAAGATGCTGTCCCTGTGATGACTTCTTTTTCCTTGAGTCTACCTTTAGATCCACCTCTTCCTCCAACACCAGTCCGTGTTCTTTTCAATTCAATAGAATCGTTAGGACCTTTTCCTATTCTGATTTTATTTGCAAAAACTCCTGAGATTCTTGGGTTATCGTCCGTTCTCAGTCTAAAAGAAATATCAACAGATCCAGATCCATTAACTTTCATGTAAGTTTCGCCGCCACGTCTCACAAATTTTACATCAGCAGATGATACTTTAGGGTTTGACTTCCCATCAAAACTAAATCTACCACCAGGTATTTGAGTTAACTCTGCTCTAATCCTATACTTTCCCTTCTTAAAGAATCTGGTATATGTTGTTTTTTTCATGCCATTTTCAATAATGACTTCATCACCACCTTTATCAATATCTTTGAGACCATTTCCAATTGCCATGGCTCCGTTACCAGTTCTATTCCCGATGAACAATTTCACACTATCATCGGCATCAACTTCAATATCATAATTACCATCTGCAGGGAAATTAATGTGCTCCCAACGAATCACATGTCTTCCTGCATATGGATTATCTGCTAAAGGTTTTCTAGTATTGAATGGACAAACACCATAATTGTTTAGGAATCCACCCCTACCATAGACATTTGTTCTCCATAACTTTCTGTCTGCCTTGTTAATATAATCTGCGGTGTTAAAAATCGTCTCCCTGCTTTGAGATCCCTTACTCCCTTGTTTAGAATCGGGTGGTGCATCAAAAATAAGCTTACATCTATTTCCAGAAATCTTAATAAATCTACCACAACTAACGGTGCAAACTAAATCTTGCCAGTCTTTATCTGTATGCTCTTCCATTTGGAGCACATTTGCTCCAGCAGTTCTAAGTCTGATATCACCAGATCCACCGCCACCACCTTTGCTACTAGTACAGATAACTTCATACTCTTTTCCAAGTTCAACCTTACGTCGGAAAGACTCATTTAATTGCTTACCATTATAACTCTTAGAAAAATTAACATTTAAACCAGGAATTCTAATTCCATTTGCAAAATCTGCTGCTGTAGTTACTTTGAAATCAATTTCAGTCGGACAACCCTCACTACCAGGTTTGGGTTTTGGTTTTTCTCTGATGGGAATATTAAAGAGGTCAATTTTAATTCTATGAATACCTGCTTGAATCGTTACCTTTTTTGTATCTTTTGGTAGAGGATTACCCTTAAAGTTCTTCGGTTCCATGATAAGTTCATTATCAAGATATACCTTGCTAATATTATCAGCCATACCTCTGAAGGTATACTCTCCCGTGTATGGAAAGTTCTCTTCCCATTCAAACGTACACCACTGTCCTGCATAATCGGTTCCAGGAATATCTGATGATGGGACAGGAGAAACCGCAAAGCGGTTCATGAAACTGTTCTTGACATCATATACTTTTATACTTTTCTTCTTTGGTGGTTTAAAAGAAGAGTTATCTTTAAATATATACGACAAGTCATTCGTGCTATGACCATCAGTTGTTTTTCTCTCACCAGTAGCATTAAATGCACCTTGAGTTGCTCTGACTTGTAAATCATCATTATCATTAGATGACTTAACAAAGTCTGCAAAAATTACAGATCCTTTTTTATTTCCTTTAATTTCTTTTGCATTTTTTCCAATACCAGCAACAAGACCCTGTTCAACTCCCTTTCCTTTGAATCTGCCATTAGCAGATACTTTATATTTGGTGTTCTTCTTTACCTTTTTTGTTACCGTTGTCTTTTTAGAATCTTTAAAATCAGGTGCCTTAAATCTAAAAGAATGAGATCCATCCTCAGCAGTAAAAACGAACTGCATTTGTCTTTCTGCCTGATTTCCACCCTGAGTGAAGACTTCAAACTTAAGATCAACAAAATTATCTGCCTTTGATGGTGGAGACTTTCCATCGACTGACTTAGTAGTTGCATCACCACCCCATGCCCAGTGTGCAACATCATGTTTTATTTGAGTGGTTTTATCTCTAAAGACAACAACCTCTGGAGTTTCTTTTCTAGTATGCCACCAGCATTCTATCTTAGCGGCAGTGCCTGCTCCACCATATGGCACTCCACCACCAGCATCTATAGCTTGCTTTAAGTAATCTTGATACTTTTGAATCTCTGCACCAATTGGAGACTCAGCTAGACTTGCAAAGAGGTTAGGATCCCACTGCCCTAAGTTCTGTCCCTCTGGACCAAATCTATCACCATATCCAGGCAGTGTGTCTCCAGAAAGATCATAAATTTCAAAGTCATCCTCTTGATCAAAAACTTCTTCAGTCTCTGCGAGTTCTCCCGTGAGAGCTCTCATCACCGCACCACTACCTTGTTTGGTATCGTCACATATTTTTACTCTAGGTGGAGTTCTATATCCAAACCCACCACGAACTAAATTAACTGCAAGTAGAGCACCATCTGTACCAAAAATAGGATTTCCAACTGCGCCAATACCAGAACCACCTGTAATACATATTCTTGCTGGTATATCGTTTGGATTAATATCTCCAGGTCTTAGTCCGTCAATTCTTCGGCATCCATCAGCATTTGACGGATTGTTTTTAGGAATAAGATCTGTAGGTTTTAATTCATTTACCTGATTAATATTTAAAAATCTTGTTTTCTCTCTATTCGTTACGATAAATCTAACACCAGGATTTAACGCAGCATACTTATTAGCTTCCAGACGGGAAACTCCAGTGATGTACCCTCTCTTAGGATCGACATAACCGACCTTGATGGAGTTCTTATCTGCGGCACCGAAGATATTAAATGACATTCCCTTATTATACTTTGTTAATCTTCATGCTAATATTTATCAAGATATATCAAGAGCACCGCGTGCGGCTTCCCTCTCTGCCTTTTCTGCGTCAGTTGCTGGTCTTGTCTCAACCAGTTCTGTAGTCTCTGGATCAACTTTATATCTCTCACCAGTATCTTGACCAGCAGTTGTGTTATCGATTTCCTCTGTGGCAGCAGTGGGTTCAGCAAATGGTGTTCCTTCCTCCGCTGGTGGGACAGGTGCATCTTTAGATCTCTCATCAACAGAACCCTCACTAGGCATCTGTGATGCAGCTTGTTCATCACCGCCTTGACAGAAAGTATAAAGGGTAGACTTTGCAATATTTGGTTTTAACTCACAACCAAAAATATTAAGTGAGATATTTGCAAAAGATAATGCAGACGTAATACTACCGCCGATATCTGGAATTGCCAAATCAATACTACCAGATGCTAATCCAGAAAGAGGATCAATTACATCAGTTATACCCGCAAGCATACCAGTGATGTCTTTCAGATATGCATCAACGTTGTTTGCTATGTTTTGATTAGCAGAATCTAATTCTTCTCTTGATCCTGCTAACACTCTACCAGCAACATCCTCAGCAAAGCACATGGGAACCTGAGGATATGTTGTCTCACCTACATCAGAATCTTGATTTGCTACTCTATTCTGAGTCTCTTGTACAAGACCACTTGGATCAATTAGTTCATCTAAAATCCCTGCGATTTTATCACAAAGACCCCCGGACATCTTACCATAAAGACATAAAATAAGTTCCGTGATTACTTGTTTCATATCAGAGAACTGATATCTCAGACTGGATGGCATCGCTGCGACAACAGCGTTCAAAGCTTTGTTTAAGATCTTCATGGCATACTCCATGATCTTATCAAAGATCTGTTTCATGAAGTTTGCAATTTGACATGCAATATCAGACATCATCTTTTGTATGTCAGCGATTACATTAGAGACTGCATCAACATAACTTTGAAGTGCTTGAAGATACTTATCAAGTTTCGCAGTCATATTTTGTATGGCAGTTTGTATTCCCTTCAGAGCACTTTGCACAAATTGATCTGGATCAGGAATCATCATAGCAATTTTTTCATCACACTTCTCCTGCCTCTTTACATCTGCAGAAGTGATTTGATGAACTGCTTCATTCTCAAGAGATGCTCCAGGTTGTGGTTCTGCACCTGGTCCTGCTTCAGAATTCTCTGCTTCCTTTTGTTCTTGTTGTGCCTGCTGTTGGTTTTCTGCAACCTCAGCCGCTCTTTCTGGGGGAAGTTGTCCCGTCTCACCAATATGCTTTTCTTCGGCTATGAATGCAAGAACCTCTGGATCTGTTACTGGATCACCTGGTTTTCCTAGTTCTCTTGTCATACCACTATACCTCCTCTGTTAGTCGTACTACCCAAAGGTTTGCCACCCTGACCTTTTCTGGCAGGTTGTTTAATCACCCTGTCATGGTCTGGTGGAATCTCTCTGCAAGTTCCTTTTGACACAGCACCTGTGGCATAACCACTCCTTGCTATACTACCTGCTTGTGCATTAGTAACAGAGTTGTCGCCTATCTTTTGCCCAAGCATAGTTTGAGAGTTATTACCGAGCACTCCCATAATTACAGGAACCTGTTGATCTTGACCATCAAGGAAGAAACCAAATACCATGTTTCCTTGACGAAGATTTGGTGTTGCCCCACTATTCGCTTGGAATCCACCTGCTGTCACAGGATACATTATATTAGCCCAAGGTAATTGTTCTGAAGGTATCTGCTCTTCACCTTGATCATGAAGACCAATAATTCTTACTTTGTATCTTCTACCCCATCCAGGCACATCATTCTTATCCTCATAATTTCCTTTACTGATATTATCTCTCCAGGTGGAATCATCAGCAATCTGTCCGACCCACCATAAAAAAGATGCTCCAAGAAATCCGGGATTAAATAATGATGATCCTTCCATTAGTCTTCATATACCAGACATTCTGGTTCGGATGGGTTCTGGTCACAAAAAAGTTCCAAGTAAGAAGGATCGTGATGATCACCATCTTCGATTTCTTTTTTATGATGCTCTATGTATTCCTCTAACTCATGCAATTCGCCTTCGATGTGGCGGCGCATTTGTGGATTCGTTGTAGGATCTTGAAGGATTTCCTTATCCTTCTCGATATGCTTTTCTATACTTTCCATAATTGTTTAGCGATTTAACGGTTTTCTTCCAAAAGAATCTCTAGCAAGATTGCACTGAGTGAATGTTCCAGTGCTGTCAATTTTGTGACATATATCCGTTATAATATATAGTCCACCATCTCTGCGGTCAACATCAGATGTGTTTTTCTCGCGAAGTTCAGGAGAGTCTACAAAGATAGCATCACCTGCATGTAGTGAAAAATTACCAGCGATTGTGATGCTTGCTCTCATGGCATACAATTGATTATATCTCATCATAGATTGATTTGCAATCTGACCATACTCAAAGTTTTCTTCTCCTGACTTTTCTATCTGTTGATTAGCATCACCTGTAGGAGCTGTTCCTTTATCTAATAAAAAGTATTGTGTTCTAGAAAAATCTTTATTTGCTCCAGGGATATCAAATTCTTTGTTTCTAGATTTACTAAGAGATAATTCTTTCGCACCTGTCTTGAGAGAGTCTTGTGTTTGATCTGTATCGTTTGTCTTTACTTCATAGTAGCATGTAAATGGATCAAAGAGAACAACTCTATTAGAGAAAGCACCCATCTTTAATTTTTCCTGCACATTTACAGCGTTACTCTTTTGAAATCTCAATACTTTTTGATCATATCCCTCAGGAATATTACCACCTCTTGTGTCAGGAGTTTCATTAAAAATTAATTTAGTTTTTGGTTCTTGATCTAGGAGACTATCGATAGACTTGAAAAAGAAACCATCGGACGTTTCATAGAAAAAATATCCAGCACTATCGCCAAGTTTTTGACTCTTAGCAGAAACTCCTTTTTTAGATAACCAGTTTATAGTGTAAAGAGACTTTTTATTATTGCCGAAAAAATTAAAGTTGTTTATCGTATCTTCAATATCAACTTTCTTTTGGGTCTTCAGATAATCATTACTAGTTAATATGGTTTTAATGTGATCAGATACCTTACCATCCATTCTCTTTGTTATTCTTATCTTTTCATTCAAAATATATTCTTTTGAAACTAATTCTAAACCAACAATAGATTTTTGAGATTTATTTAATGCAGGAGTTATTTTATTAACATACAAAACAAGTTCTGGTTTATCTCCAAGAACATTTTTGTTATTGTCTTTGAACTTCAATATGACTTTTTCTTGGCCTACTAGAGGAAGTCCTTCAATAACAGTCTTGCCATTAATACTTGCACCAGTATCGATAAAAGTTATGTTAACTTTAATAGTATCGTTCATGATACTTTCAATATAAGTAAGTTCTACTAGACCATCGCACAAACTTACGGTATCACTTGGATTCACATTAGAGTGAATTGTGAGGGTCTCTACAATACCAGGATCTGAACTTTTTGTTGCTACTTTTGGTGCCATTTAATATTACCTCTTACTACTATTTACCCTTGATAATCTAAGAAGTCCATGGAATTATCATATGAAGTTCCACCGAGAGCACCTATCATAACTGGAGCAGGTTGTTCTTCCATGGGAGTTTCGTCAGAATCATCGATCATGATGACTTGGCCTGCCCTTGAATCGTAAGAGGGGAACTCAGATATTCCCATAACTGATTGTAAAACTTTTTGGATACCTGCAGGAGTTGAAGCATCATCTAATCTGGCAAGTAAAGTTGGTCCAAGTGCTTTTGTAGTATCCTCATCAAGAACTGTTTCTCCTTTTAAAATTTTTGCAATCTGTTCTTTACCACCAAGTCTTAAACCAGCATGATATAATTTCATCCTTTCTTGAGGAGCGACATTACCTTTCTCATCATATCGACCATGCGATACGAAAGATTTTGACCCCTCTATATTGGCACTAACACCAAATCCATTTCGACGATATGCCATCGAAGAAACATTAAGTGGGAATTTATGTGGTGTCTCAAAGTCAACCTGCATGTCAATTCCACCAGCAGATCCACCTGCGGTATGTGCTCTTTGTGCTGCAGCTACTTCATCTGATGATTTGAAATAGACACCTCTTCTACCGTCATAAATCGTGCTACCCTTACCTAAGAAATGATCTACTACTTTCTTAGCAGAAGCTCTTGCATCGGCAAAGTATTGACTTTGCAATAGTGTCCCATCAGTTTGATGTCCTGGTCCAACATGGAAATGCACACCGGCACTCGCACCAGAGTTACCCTGAATAAACTTGCCGTCACCACCAAGGGAACCACCAGCACCAGCATCATCTGGGTTGTCAGGACTATCATCAGATTGTACAAGAGGTGTGGTTGTACTTGGAGTAAACTCTTCACCTGTTGATTTTCCTAATAATTTTTTCCAGTCCTGAGGAATATTGCTGGGAATAGGATCAGTCTTTCCTCTTTGTTCAGCATAGTGATAGAAATTACCATTAGGATCAAACCTAATATCACTATCTCCCATAAACTGACCCATGCTGCTGAATGCTTTAAAGTCTGTCCTTCCGTCTAATTCCTTTAATGCTTCAACAATTTTACCCTGATTATCTTGCATTTTTTTGGCAAGTGCTTCATCCCTGTATGCTTTTCCGGTAAACACTGCCTCAAATTGTCCTGGCGCAGTGCCTACACCCATAATTGTATTCGGATATCTAGGATCAGCAACTCTGTTTAGTATAGCAGCAGCAACTCCATATTCATCATCAGTTCCTCTAAGTGCCTCATGGCTTACAATAAAGGCAAGATCACTAAAGTCTTGATCCGTCATATCTTTAAGAGAACCACCGCCAGATCCTAATCGCGTAAGCATACCAGTGGCAGAGTCTCTCTCTCCTGCTGCAGAACCAGGACCAGAGGTAGAACCAGGTCTTTGATTTTCGCTTGATGTATATCTTGTAGGGTACTCTTTCTTCGCTATGGGTTTGAATGATTTTTCAACCCATTTTTCCAAACTTAAAGTATCACCAAGTGGACTGACCATTCCACCTTGAGCATATCCTTTAATTGACTCTGATATTTTATTATCAGATAATCCTTTGTTTATTAATAAATTAATACCAAGTCCAACATTCTTAATATCTTTGCTGTTTACATCTTGATCAAGAATAATTTTAGATGTTACTCTTAATATTGGTCCGAAGAAATCGTTTTCACCAAGATTGTTTCCAACATCAGTTACTTTCTGTGCTAACTGCTCCCCACCAGGGCCCAGTGGTTGATTACCAGTTCCAGCCCATCCAAGAAAGTCCCACCATGCGTTGTTATTTCCACCCTTCTCTGTAGGTTGTGGTAAATCTGACAATCTTTCTGGAGTTGGTTTTCTTACAAATTTTCTTGCTGCTGCCGTTGTTCTCTTCTTACCACCAATCGATCTCTTGATTGGTTTCTTTGTTGGTTTCTTAACACTACCACCCTCGTTATAACCCTGCTTTTTAAGTTCAGGATCATCATCACGCAATCCAAGTGCCTTTAATAAATTATATGATGCTTCATATGCAGCCCATCCTGCTATACCACCAAGAACGAGAGAAGAAAGAATTCCAGCAACAGCAACAGGAACTCCAATTCCTGTTAGACCAGTTGCAAGTGATGCTCCTACCACACTTCCAGCGGCAGCTGATGCTGCGGCAAGACCGGCAATAGTAGAAATTGCAACGTTCAATCCAGTTTTCCAGTTTCCTTCAGCTATTAGTCCACCAACTTCAAACAGAGTTGGGATTACCATTAATAATCCTATAAGACCAGCACTTTTTAGTCCTCTAAGATTTCTCATCCTTGGAAGTCTGAATCCTTTAGGATTAGGAGCACCTTTAGGAAGTCCGGTAACCTTTGGTCCTGTCCCTGGAATTCTAGTTCTTGGTTTCTGTCCACCACGACCTTGAGTAACTGGAGCACCAGGCATTCCAGGTTTTCCACTTTGGGTAACTGGACTTCTTCTAAGTGGATTTCTAAATCTAGGAGGTTTCTGTCCTCCTCTACCCTGTGTTACACCTCGTCTGCCTGCAGGTTTCCTTGCTTTATCAAGTCCACCAGGACCAAATCCATCTTCTCCTCTTGCTGCAAGAATAACTGATCCAATAATCAGTGCATCAATCAATCCAGAGAGAGCACCAGAAAATTGATCGAAGAGTTCTGGTTTTACTCCAAAGTTTGCTATAAATCCTTTGGTTGCATCATAAGCTTTGTATCCCCAATCAACAAATGTGGCAAGTCCATCTACAAGTTTGATGCCAAAGTCTGCTATGAAGTCTCCAATTCCAACGATTGCTGAGAATATTCCCTTCAACATTCCAATATTATCTACCAACTTCATCAAGAAAAATCCCATTATAATATTTCCAAGGAAGTTCTTGATAAAACCAAAGATACCACCAGTTCCAGGAACCTTAGGCATCTTCATTTTTCTATCTGGTTTTACATCTTTCTTCTCTAAATTTTCTTCTTGCTCTTGTCTGTTCTGATTTTTGAAATCATTTTTCTTTCTCTTTAGATCAGCCTTTTCTGACGCTAAAGTTCCCTGCAGAATTTTTTCAATAGCAAGAGTCTTTGTGTGAATAACCTTTAGTGGATCATCATTACTTGCTCCATCAGAAACTTTCTGTATGGCAGCAGGTGGTCTTGGTAATGAAGAGGATGCCTTTGCAGATCTACCTATAAATTTTTCAGATTTAACAATAGCATTTGATGATTGTGGTTGTGCCTGACCAACTCTTACGTTAGTCTTACGACCCATCATCTTCCGGGCTATCGATCCAGTTGCTGCTCTTGCTAGAATAGGTAACATATCTTATTTCCTCAGAATAGTGCTGGAACTGACATGCCAAGAATATTCCACTTACCGCGATTACCTTGACCAGGATTAGCATTAGGAACTTCAGACCCACCAGTGTTTCCTGAATCACTCTTATCTTTAGAACTTGTTTTGACAACTGTTACATTTGATCCGTTAGATCCTGTTGTTGGCATACCGGGGATAGTCAAATTCGGTTGTTGGTTTGGTGCAAAACTAAATTTCTTTTTAGTCTCTTCTACTTTTGCTGCAGCAGCAACTTGAGGATCTTTTAGTGCCTCTGCATAAGATATGTAGAATTTGCCAGTTGTGTTAGAGAAATATCCTTTTGCTCCAACAGTCTCTTTCGGTTTCTCATCTGGTTTTGGTTTTGATAATCCTAAGAAATCCATGATAGGATTTGTTGTATTAGCACCTCTACCTGCATCAACAACTTGACGAACTGTTTTTCCTTGAGACATCGCAGCCATTCCACCACCATCTTTAAATAACTGATAGTTTGGACTCCCTGGTTTTGGTGGTGCTTCCACTGGATCAAATCCAAGGACATCTTTATCAAACATTACATCATGAGTGGTTGTTCCCCTACCCTGAACAGTGTCTAATAATGCTTCAAACGGTTTGTAGATAGATCTTGTTAAATCTTTTAGATTGCCAGCGTCACCACCAGGTTTTAGACCACTTACTGCTTTTTTAATTTCTTCGGGTGATGCTCCCTCAGATTTCATCCTGGTTGTCATTAATTTTTTAAGTTTATTAATAGCTCCTGTATTATCCATGCCTAAAAATCTTGTGGCACTAATCTGAGATTGAAGCATCGCTTCTTCTGCAGGTCGATTAGTATCAAAGGTTTGAGTCAATCCAACTATTCTACCCTGAGCATCTCTTTTAAATTCGTTATCTCCAACTCTACCCATGGTCAGTCCAGCAGCAGATTGACCTCCACCCTCATAATCTCCATAGTCAATATTTTTTGATCCTCTTGCTTCTGCCGTCTTCTTCGCATCAAGTATTGCCTTCTGCATATCTTTTGAGATATGTCTATCAATTCTGTCATTACCGAGAATACCACCAATCAGTGCCGGAACTGCCTCTTCAGCAGCACCATACATGTTTCTTGCTTGGTTAAGCATACCACCATAATCTTTATCTACCACCCCAGCAATTGTAGATTCAATTATTTTTTTTCCTTCTCTACCTACATTCATCGCACGTTCAAGTGTAGGAGAAGCCATTTTCATTCCCTCTTCAATTGCTCTTGGAACAAAATCAGTATCAATATTAGGAATAAATTTACCAGCTTCATTAAGTGCTCTTGGAACAAAATCAGTATCAATATTAGGAATAAATTTACCAGCTTCATTAAGTGATCTACTATAAAAAGAAGGATCAACTATCTTCGCTGCCCATGGTAATCTTTTTCCTGCCTCCGCAAGAAAAGCTTCCATCATCGCCATTACATCTGGAGTTCTCTGATAACTCTCAGGGTCCCTAGGACCAACCCTAGAACCAATTCTTCCACCATCAGAGGCATAAACTGTGCCATTCATCATCTTTGGTTTGTTGGTGCCACCACCAGAGGCGTTCATAGCCTCCAATTGACTAACGCCAAACTTCTGTACAGCACCACGCGACATGACAAACTCACCATCCGTGAGCATGGCAGGAATTGTGTCCGTGCCTGATGGACCGGCTACTTCTCCACCTTCATTATATCCCATCGGAGATATGAGATTGAGATTAAGATTACCACCAGAAACTTTACCACCACCACTAAATTTAAATATTGGTTGTACTAATCCACCACCTCGATATCCACTAACAGGAATATCATTATCAACACCTGCAGACTCTTCGGGACCTAATCCTTTGGTAAAAGCACCTTCTAATGCTTTGAATGCAAAGATAGTAGTGACTGCCTCAATACCACCAGCAATAAGTTTCCCTCTCTTACCAAGGAATCGTGAAAACTTACCTAGTGCTCTTCCACCAAATAATCGAGCAAGTAATCCTGCTGTTGCTGCTGCTAATCGAATAGCACCACGCGCAAGAATTTTAACAATAAATCTAGAGAACTTACCTAACCCTGTTCCAAAAATAATATATGCTGATAATAATTTTGGCCAGTTATTACTTAAGAACCTTATTATAGAATTAATTTTACTTTTATTGTCTGGATTACTAAACCAATCAACTAATTTCATTAGGAATTTTCCTAATAAAATATTAAATAAGAAACCCATTATCCTGTCAAAGATCCCTCTGACAGGTGCAATTATTTTCTCTGCTACTTTTTTAAGACCTTGAAATCTTTTTGCTAAATTTTTCTTTTGGAGATCTCTTCTTTCTCTCTCTGCTTTCTTTCTATCAAAGGTCGCAGTATCTTTCTTAAGATCATACTGCTCCTTTAAAATGTCAGCAATTCTTGTGACAGTTTCAGATATCTCTAATATGAGATTTTTAGGGCTACCTTTCTTTTTCTCTTCTTTCTTTTCTTCTGCTTCAGGTGCTTGATAGGGAACTAACGCACTAGTTGGTAATGCCTTTGGTGCAACATTAGATCCTGTAGCAGATCCTTTTTTAAATGAATTTGCAGATATCTTTGTCTTTCTTGCTTTGAACTTAGGGTCTGCTGCTTTTCTTTTTTGCCTTACCTTTCTTATTTCTTGCTGAAGAGGGCCTATACGAACATCACCAGCATTTTTAATTTGTAATGTATTGACCGCCTCCATTAAAGCACTAAGATAATCCTCTTCCTCAGAAAGGTTATCTAGGTCTACACCCATCTCTACAAGTATTTCTAGTGGATCGGTGCTAGTCCTAGATGCCATTTCGGTGCTGTGCTTTTAATTTCTCTTCTTCAAGATGATTCTGTAGCATACTCACATAAACATCACGTTCCCAAGGGATCATGTTTTCAATCTCCGTTAATGAGTATTTATGATACTGCATCAACGAAAAGTTAAGTTGAAAATACGCCAATAGGTTCATGTGAACCATGGCTACGCGAAAAAAGACGCCAGCCCCTCAAGAACAACTTCACTTTCTTTTTTTGTAACTGGGTTCTTCACTTTAATTGTGTGTGCCAGTTTAGGCATGGTATCAAAAAACTTCTCAACCCCTTTGAATTGTGAAGAGTTCATAGACTCAAGAAACTCTGATACTTCTTTCTTTGAACAGTCAGCAGTGGCCCATACATCTTCTTCAGTGCAGATAGATTCAATACAGGATGCAATCAAATCAAACGATTGATCCATTTGATTTTTACTCTCAAAGTCAAAGTTGTTTTTAATGAATTGATCCAGTGATGGATACTTCATTACCATCAGTATCTCATCGTCAAGTTGAATTTTATTAGTATGGGCATCATCCTTCTGAACATGGATATCATCAATATTAATCATCACAGGGACCTGTGTCTCACCATCATCAGGACAAATAATATTAACCTCAATCTCCTCTCCGACAGACTTACCACGAATATTTAAAAACAAATATTCAATATCAAATGTGGGGAGAGAATCTACTTTGATACCTTTTGTTTTAATACAGTTTTTAATGACTGTCTTAATAGCTGTTGTGATTTGCTTTGTATCCTCACTTTCTAAAGCAATCACAAGAACCTTCTCTTCTTTTACAAGGAAGGGTCTGTATTGAATTGATTCTCCTGTTGATGGCAACTCAAGTTCATAAGTTGGTGTAGCAATCTTTGGTAAAGGCATAATATCCTATAGAAGTTCAGTATGATTATTTATTAGGCAACATTTGAATTGAGATTTGTGTTTAGAGGTTTACCACCACCAAATTTGTCTATATCAAAATTAAATTTACTTCCGTTCTTATCTTTAAGTAAACTACTTCTATTATCATTAAAGAACTGTTGAGCAGATGATGAACCATCTTTTGGTTGTGGCACTTTTGGTTGTGGTGTTTTCTCTGCAGGTGGTGTTTGTGCTGTGGTTCTTTCAATAACATATCTCAAGTACGTCATAGACACCGTGCATTTTAATAATTGAGATGTATCATAAGAAATAGGCATAGAGTTAATTGAAATAGGAAATGCCTTCACAAAATTATAAACTAAACTACCGCCAGTCGGATTAATGTTTCTGAAACTATCACTTTCAAATTTTGTAACTTTAAATCCAGAGCAAGTATATTCATCTGGATAGTTCATTCTATAAAAATAATTTTCATTTAATGTTTTATTATCTTGTGTGGTTCCAGATCCACTAATAAAATCTATCCAGGTTTCAAAATACTTAATAACTGTATAGTTATCCCCATCAACATAAAAAGTAAGATCAATTCTATCATCAAAAACTCTACGATGAGCATGTCTTTCTGTTACACCCGTCCTATCACCAGTCTGTTCAAGCGTTGCAATACTTGATCCAGGAAGAGATGCCTCTGAGCAATACAGATTTATATTTCTCTGAACATCAGTTGTGACATCAAATCCCTGTGCCTTTGCAAAATTTTTAAATGCATTATCGCTTCCACCAGTCGTACTAGCAGGCAGAGGAATCTCTACATAATACTTAGAAGTAAGAGACGGTCTTCCTAGTTGAGACTTAAACTGATCTATTGTTACTCGTCCAGCCATCTATAAATAGTTTTTGACTTTATATACTATGTATGGGAGAAAGTATAAAAAGTAAATACAAACCTTCGTTTCCTACGAAATATAAGGGTAATCCCAACAATATTATATGTCGTAGTAGTTGGGAGCGCAAGTTTTGTCGTTACTGTGATTTAAATGACAATATTCTTGAGTGGGGTAGTGAAGAATTTTTCATTCCATACGTCTCACCACTTGATAGGAGAGTGCATAAGTATTTTCCTGACTTCATTATCAAGGTAAAAGAAAACGCAGGTCACGTTAAAACCTACGTGGTTGAAGTGAAACCAAAGAGACAAACACAACCACCAAAACAAAGAAAGAGAGTGACTAAATCTTATCTGTATGAGTGTAAGACCTGGGAAGTCAATAAAGCAAAATGGAAAGCTGCAGTTGAGTTCTGTGAAGACAGACGAATTGAATTCAAAGTAATTACAGAGGACGAACTCGGAATCAAATGAACCGTATCGAACCAGTAAGACAAGACATTCAATCAGAAACTAATGTTGATGATAGAATGGAATTGATCATGTATGCACTGAATGATACTGTAACACCCATACCTGAAGAAGGAAACATCTGCACCTTCAGATACTTTGCAAAGACACCAAATATTGAATACGACCAGCATCCGTTGGTTGCAGTAACTGATTTATATCCTTGGGGTTTCCGTGGAATTAATTTTCACTGGGGAGAATACAGACAATATACTTTCCTAGAATTAGGAACTCAAGTTTATATTGTTCAGCAAGATGAACTTGATGATTTATTATCACTACAATATCAAAAACGTGTGCTAAATAAGTAAAAAGATAGTATGTAATGTCATACGATACTACAAGTCCAGATTATTATGGTGGTGAAGATGATAAAAACACCCTCGTATTTGAAGGAAAAACATTATATCCAGTTGTCGATGAGAATACTGGGAAAACAACTTGGTATGAAAGGAGAGGTACTGGACTAGCAAATATAATTAATGATATCAAATTAGGATCAATTACTCCTCCGAGTAAAGAGTTTGTTCCACATGAAGGCGCACAATTAGCTGGTTTCTGGCCAGATGGATTTGGTGATGTATTTAACAAAGAACAACAAAAGAAATTTTTAGATCCTAAGTTTCAATCACAACTTCGCAATAAAGCAAACGAAGTAATAACTAGAGAAAATCAAGACGAAAAGGGACAAGACGCGACAGAAGCACAGACGAATGCAAATACCTTACAAAAAAATAATCAAGGATCTCTACCACCCGACTCGGTAAGTAATACTGAAGCGCAAGATATATTAAACAATATAACCATTAAAGAAAAGAAGGGAACAAGGAGATCTTTTGGAGACCTTAGATATCCTATTGACATGAATGAAAAACAAGATGTAATGAAATTTACCATGCTTAAGTATGAAACAAAAGATTTAATGGAAGGTGGGACATTTGGATTTGGGAACAGAGATCGCGTAGGACCTGATGGTGGTGCCAGAGCAACAGGCACTGTTGTATTACCAATTCAATCTGGGATCAAAGATCAAAATAGTGCCGATTGGGGTGAAGATAAAATGAACGCTGGAAAGATTGCTTTAGCTAAAGCGGCGCTGGGAGCCATAGAGGGAGCTGACGCCACGGCAGCTGCCATGGAAAGAATTTCATCAGCAGTCGCGGGAGGTAAGGATGATGTAAAAACAGCCATTAAATCTATATTTGCCGGTAAAGCAGCTGGGGTGACTGGATTAATTAAAAGAACAAAAGGTGCAACTATAAACCCAAACCTTGAACTTCTGTTTAATGAACCTCAACTGAGACCATTTAATTTTACCTTTAAATTATCTGCTCGTAGCAAAAAAGAAGCAGAAGAGATTGTAAAAATTATTAGATTTTTTAAGCAGGGTATGGCACCCATTAGATCAGAGTCAAATCTGTTCTTACTTGCACCACATACATTCCAAATTCATTACCTCTTAAGAGGTCAGGGAGAGCATCCTTTTATAGGAAAAATGAAAGAGTGTGCTCTGACCTCCATGAACACAGACTACACCCCTGATAATAACTATTCTACTACTAGAGATGGTGTTATGACATCATATACTATCACGATGGAGTTCAAAGAACTTGAACCTGTCTTTAATGATGATTACGAAAATGAAGAAGTAGTAAATCAATTAACCCCTGAAATAGGACCACCAGTTCCTGGGGGAATAAGTTCCACTGACCCATCATTAGAAATAGGTTTCTAAAATGTCAAATTACTTTAACAAAGTTCCTAATTTTGAATACGTTAGTAGACTTCCTGACGCTAATATATCTGATTACATTCCGGTCAAAAATCTTTTTAAAAAGGGTGCTCTTAGAGAAGATATCTTTCAGGATCTAACACTTTTTACAAAGTATCAAATCACTAATGCCGATAGACCGGATAATGTTGCCTTTGATTTCTATGGAGACTCATCTCTGGATTGGTTAGTTCTTGCTTGCAATAACATAATTAATATTAAAACTGAGTGGCCCATGCAACAACTTGAGTATGATAAGTATTTGTTAGATAAGTATGGATCATATGAAAGTATCAACACAGTACATCATTATGAAACTACAGAACAAAGAAATACTAGAAATGTCATAATAGTAAAAGCAGGTTTGAGAGTTGCCTCTGATTATAGTGTCACATATTATGACTCTGGTGATGGAGGAATGGTAACTAAGTATCCAGTCAAAACCATGACCAATTATGATTATGAAGAAGATCTGCAGAAGCAGAGAAGAAATATTTTCTTACTTAAACCAAGATACCTCAATATCGCTCTTGATGATCTTGAACTTTTAATGACATACAAAAAAGGATCCAGTCAATATAAGACTGAATCCATGAAGACTGCTGATAATATCAGACTATTTCAGTAGATTAATATATGCTGCGATAACCAATAAGGTTAAACACAACTGGTTATATCTCATCACTCTTCAGCAAGTTTCTGGAAGTAGGACAGAGCATCATCTTCATCAGAGTCAGCAGACTTTGTTGAAGTGATATCAGGTGCGTTGAAGTCATTACTGCCGATCTTTGCAGGAGTGGGATCAGGACGACGGGAGGAGAAATCGGGAGCGTAGGATCCACGATCGTTATCCTCATCAGAGACTTCTTCGTCAAGACGAGCAGGTGCAGACTTCTGACCTAGAACCATCTTGAGACGGCTCTCCAGTTGCTCATAGGACTTGAACTGATCAGCAGCAGTCAGAGCAGTCAGAGAATACTCTTTCTTCCACAGTGCTTCCAGTGCATCATCATCATCCAGCAGAGGAGAGGATGCTGCAAACTCAGAAGAGTCATAGTTCCAATAACCTGCAACCTTCTTCAGTTTCAGTTTGAAGTTAGCACCCTGCCAGAAGTCAAAAGGATTGATGGCAGTTTCATCTTCATACTCAGGTTGCATGGCTTCCATGATCTTATCAAAGATCTTCTTGCCGAACTTATACAGGAAGACACGACCTTCGTTCTGAGGGTTTGCCTTGTCCTGAACCACATAGATGTTGGCATAGTAGGACAGTTTACGCTTCTGCTTACGAACAGTGTCCTTATCAGAATCAAGACCACTATTCCAGAGTTCACGGTTGTGCTCTGACACAGGGTCTTTGCCACCGTTTGTAGTCAGAGAGTTCTCGATATACCAACCACCAGGACCTTGGAAGGCATGGGAGTACATCTTTGCCCAAGGAAGTTCTTCTTCGTTAGGGGCAGGGAGGAAACGGATGACTGCATAACCGTTGCCAGTCTTGTCCATTTCTGGTTTCCAGAGACGGTCATCTCCACCGCTACTGGTATTGTTCATCTTCTCAACTTCCTTGACCAGTTTAGAGGTCAGAGATCCAAGAGATGATTGCTTTTTAAGATTTGCGAAAGACATAGGATTGTTTAGATTTGTACGTATTTGGCTTGTGTGTACCTCGGTATTCTACAGGTCAGAACCAGTCTTGTCAATCTGGTCCTTCATCACCTCAAGCATTTGTGACATATTATTGAATACCATACTCATGTCGGTCCCTTTCGGGAGACCCATCATCTTAGCGGACTCAACAATCCGCTCTTTCATTTCTTTTGCCTCAGGGTCATCAGACAAACTCAAACGTGCATAAAGAATTTTCTGTTTGTCCAGAAGTTTTTCGAGCATTATAACATGCTCTAGTTTTTCTTCTTTATCCATAGAAGGAAAATTAAAGACGTTCTTATAAACGTCCTCTTGAATCTCACTTATTGCCGTCATTTCTGCACGGACTACATCGGAATCGAAAAAACTCATTACCCTAAAACAATTTGCTTAAGAATTTTTTTATATCGTGATACCTCAATATTTAGGAATGGCGAATACTTCTTCATCCTCATACTGACGGTTTCCCACACTGGATCAGACAGTTTATCATCCCAGTTTTTTTTAAATCCAAGTATCCTATCAAGAATGACCAGAGTTTCAATTGATATGTCATCTCTAAGATACGATTTCAAAATGTTTGGATGACTAGATCCATTCATAGAAAACATAGCATCAAAATTATTATCTGAAAAGACTCTCTCTGTCTCTTCCTTAAAAACATATGAGAGTGATTGAGTTCTCTTCTTCCATGAAGTGTATCTAACTTCACCTTCACGTATCATTTCTCCTATCCAAAGCTTACTTGGATCAGTACAGGTAATAAAGTTAGATACAAAGAATTCGATTACTTCTTTGTCATCTTTGTTTCGTGATAGTTTCTCAAACCAGAAACGATCTTTCCTTTTGTAGAAAGATTGAACTGTTGCGCGACTCTTTCCACAATACTTGTGATAGTCATACTTATCTTTCGTGAAGTGATTCTTCAACGAAAGATACTGCTTATAGGCATCAAAAGGCATCATCAAAAAAGTAATAAGGGGATTTTTGGCCGGGAAAATTTTTCGCCCAAAAATGGAATCAAACAGGCAATCTAGCCCTGGAACTTCTCTTTAAGAAGTTTAGGTGAAGTGCTTCACACTTTATTTTTTCTTTGAGTGGTTTAGATATAAGTTTCGGAACAGAATCTAAGTCGATAGCATTCTGCTCACAAAAGTGAACCACTGCATCAATATAACTCATTCCCTGTGTTTTCTGCACCAGGGATTCGATCTCCTGTGCAAACCGTGAGGGGCAGAAGAATTTACTTTCTAGTGCTTTTTCTAGTTCATTCATTCTCTGTCCTAAGATTGTGAGATACAAATTCCTTAATATAACGTACTAATAATTTAATATAATCCCCTTTGTTTCTTTTGTCAAATACTTTAACCTCACCACCAGGAGTGACCATGATGGTAATGAGTTTCTTTACGGGGATGCCAGTCAACTCATAGTAAGCAGATGCATAGAACATTTCCTGAACGAAATAGTTCTCCAACCACTCTTCTGGTTTAATCTTATCGGATGTTTTAAAATCGATGACTGCGAGTTCGCCTTCGTACTCTCCGATACAGTCAACGCGACCAGCTAATCCAAGATATTCAGAATAGAGGGTCCTTTCTATAGCGTGTATATTATTTATCTTGTCCAGATATGGTCGTGCATAGGTAAACATAAACTTGGTCAGAGGTTTAAAGTCGTCCCAGTTTATTTCTTTGTTTAACATATAGAGTTCAGTTGCTGCATGGAAGTCTGTTCCACGCGAGGTTGCTCTCTTTGTAATGCGATTAGCTTCTTCAATACCAATTCGCTTACGCCACTTGACAAAGATCTGTCGATTGTAGAAAGAAGTTACAGACGTAATAGAAGGCACCCAGTCTCCACTTGGAAGGTTGTAGAGACGGATGCCGTTTGTTTCTTTTTTGTTTAGTTCAAGGTCACCGAGAAAATTATGATGAGTAAAATTCATAAATTAAGTTCCATCTTCGCAAGTAAGTATTCTTTCACCAGTCCAGAGCGAACGATATCTTCGACGCCGAACTCAACAATATCGACAGAGGGCATGATACGCAAAACTTTCATGAAGTCAGCAATACCATTTTTCTCTCTATCTTTTAGAAGATCAGTTTGAGTAGCATCTCCACAGAACATAATCTTGGAGTCCTGTCCGATCCTCGTAATAATACTATCAAGTTCATGATAGTTTAGATTCTGGAATTCGTCAACGATGACGATCGCATTATCAAGTGTGGTGCCACGAATAAAAGATGTAGACCAGAATGAAATAGTTCCTTGAGTCTTAAGGTTACCATACAGCATCTCAAAGTCTGACTCTGTAGGAAGTTCAAACATATACTTCACCATATTCTTATAAGGAATTTGGTAAAGTGAAGACTTATCCTCATGGTCTCCAGGCAAGAATCCGATCTCTCTAGTAGCCACAAGCGATCTCACAAGGTAGATCTTATCATAAGGTGTCCTTTCATCAAGAACATCTTTGAGAGCGTTGTAGAGGGTAATAAAAGTCTTACCCGTGCCTGCACAACCATACGCTACAAGGTTCTGATCATTCTTGTAGCAGCGGAAGAGTTCCTCTTGATTCTGTGTTAGAGGTTCAATCTTCCTCATCAGATCTGAGTTGATTGGTTTCTTTCGTTTCATTTGTCTATTGGACATTCCGAATGGAACTGGAGTCTGGGTCTTTCTTTTTGCGGGCATAAGTTGTATAAAAAGTTAGAAGGAGTAGTCACGATGTTTCCGAACGTTAGCACCTGGTTGTTTAGATGCACGATCCAGAACTTCATTCCATCCACTAGATTTGGCTTCTCCAGTCCACTTAAACTCAGTAGACTGTCCTGCACATCCTTCTGACCAGTCTTTATCCCATCCTGGATTCTCTTCTTTCCACTCTGAGTATGCTTTCATAGTCATACTGAGTGTCTTTTTCTCTTTTGTTTCTAGATTAATAACAGGGTATGTTGGCATAACTCAATTGTTGGTGTGAATATTTATGAAACCCATTCCATCGCTTCAGCGACGGCAGGAAACTGTTCGATGAAAATTTCCTTCGCACTCAGAGCAAGATTCATATGCTCCTTCTGTGTGCCGTTAGCAGAACGCAAATCAATATAATGAATCCATGATCGAACTGAGCCGGTCATGTAAATTTTTGTGGGCACGGCCAAAGGAAGCACAAAACGAGCACATTCCTTTGCAACTCCACGCTCAAGCATTTGTTGATAAAGTGCCATAGAAGAATCAAACAAAGTTTGCATCTGCATTTCTAAAGTTTGAACTTCAAACGCATCAAGATCATCAATAGAATTCTGACGATTCTTGGTGTCCTGCCTACGGAGTTCTGGTAAGGGGATCTTCTCTGAGAGTAGGGAAGAATCAGCATAGCGTTGTGAAAATTCTTGATATGTAAATGACCTGTGACGAAGCACTTGGGCCGCGATACCGCGTGTGGTATTCAGTTCCAGAGTCATGTATGCCTGTTCAAAGATACTCCAGTGCTGATGCTTCACACAATACTTAAGAAGACCAGAAAACTTTTCATTATCTTGATTATTTGGATTGGACACACGGGCACAATAGGCCATGTGCTTCTCTGCATCAGGAGTTACGCTGATCAACGTAGCAGTATTAATTGTCATCGTCTTCAAATACCTCGTCGTAATCTACTATGTAATTAGGTGCTGGATCATCAAAGTTTTCTGCCTTGTATGCATCTACATCAGAGTAGACTTCAGACTCTAGTGCATCGACAAGAGACTTCATGTTCCTTACAATTAGTTTGAGTTTCTCTCTATCCATAAAAAAATGGGAGGTTTCCCCCCCATCATAACACTATTTAATCGGTTTGGCAATCACTTGGTGTAAGTGCGTCCACGATAGCAGAAGGTCCCGTGAGACTCTTTGCTTTCTACACAACGTGTATCATACTCAACACCACGATATGAAGTGTGGGTAATCTGTGCGTTGTGAACAGCAGATGCTTTGTTGATCTGCTTCTTGATCATGTTTAGTGTGTTCATTTGTCAGTCTCCTGAAGTTAGGGTTTTTAATCCCCGTTCCTTCAGTCGTGTGCGTCCCATGGATAGCACTCAGGTGTTGATTCCTTCATGACCTCAATCAATTCCACCTTCATTTCGGGAGGAAGATTCTCATTTGTTCTCATCCGAAACATAATTGCATCGGCTTGTTGACAGGTGAGTGATGTATAGAATAATAGTTCTAGCATGGGATGAACGACTCCGTTCCGCGACTTACTTGCGTCCCACCCAAGAGTGGGATGAACGTCAGGTCTTATTATAGACCTCATACATTATTTAGTCAAGTGTTTTCGTATCAACACGAACATATGTAATTATGTTTATTCAAATAATGCAAAGTTTCCTTGAGACCACCACGATGCTCCAGTCCAATTGAGATTTGTGGATACTGAGCTTCTTCACCAAACTCTGCATGGAATTGTTTGTCAGTAAAGTCTTTATCTAAAACATATTCATGGAAATCTTCGTGAATACTTTTCAAGAGCATACCAGCTCGTTCACATTCTTGACTACCGTTACTGTAAATTACTGCTTGCATTTCTTTTTGTGGTTGTATTCGATTACAATCTTTTCATGAGTTGTAGTTTTATCTGAGCAAAAATAATGTTTTAATTCACCGCCCAATATCTTACATACATTATCTAGTTGCAATTGCGTGACAAAATTTTCAACTTCAGGAGTTATTCCTATCTTATTAGATCCTGGTTTGTTAAAATCATCCATTAGGTCGTCCTCCAATTTTGTCCCACATTTCTTGTACCATGTCCACTTTAGGTGGTGCCTGATATGGTGCTGATGGTTGTGAGCGATGCTTATCAATCTGTTCCTGTGTAGGAATAGAAATTCTGAATGGTGTTCCCTCTTCTTCAAACTCCTTATTCATATCAATATATGTTTGGGGAGTGATCTTTAATTCGTTCATGAAATAGCAAGCGGTTGTAGTCTATCTAGAATCTCACGATAAGCAGGAACGATATCACCTTCATCCTTTCGGAATAGATCTTTATCGAATCGTTCATCACTACCAATCTTCCATAACCTCATACTATCAGGACTAATCTCATCAGCAAGATATAACTCACCATGAGCATCATAACCATACTCAACTTTAAAATCTACAAGATCGATACCCATGATATAGAACATCTGACGGAGATAATCATTAACCTGTAGAGTCATCTCAATAAAAGGTTCTGGATTATATCCCATTAGTTTCACACGATCAGGTGTAAGCAAAGGATCATGCTTACTATCATCCTTCAGGAAGAATTCAACAATAGGATGTGGCAGTGGGGCTCCTTCTTGAAGAGTAGTCTCACGAACAATAGATCCAGCAGCACGATTGCGACAGATAACTTCTAGAGGAACAATACTAACCTTCTTACAAATCATCTTGTTAGCACCAACCATATTAATATAATGAGTTGGGATAAGTTCTTTGGAAAGTTTCTCAAAAATGATAGATGAAATACTGCAGCAAAGAGATCCTTTACCTAGTGGATGGTCAACCATCTCACCGTTGCCAGCAGTTACTTTGTCATGATATTCAATAATGACACGATCAGCATCATCACCTTGATATACCGTCTTTACTTTTCCTTCTGTAATTACATTCATAATGTTCTCTCAAGTCTTTCAGTTGCTTGGTCAGGGAAGTCTCTTGGTCTGCTATCAGTAGCATTATCAGTCCTAGGAGACCCTTCATTTGCCTTCATAGTATGTTGATAGTTTGCTCTTGGGTATCTGATACAGAATGGATCTGGCATCCAATAGGTCACCTGCCATTCTTGTTCTGGATTTAACTCAAGGTGCTTCTCTACAGTGTGAGAGAAACTACCCAGTTGAATATACCCATCATGAGTGATACATCTGCCGTTGCCAGCATCAACCAGGAACATCATCTTGCTACTCATAGCATTTCTTGTTCTGGGTTGAGATTTTTGACGAACTGCACAGGATCTTTTTCAGACTTATGTACCCAATTATAGCGTATCATCTCGAAAATGGGATCCCATGTTTGGACACAGACATAATCAGTCACGTTGCCTCCAGTCATCAGGTTTGTCTTGCTGAAACCAACTCTTAATGTCGTCAGCATCAGTGAATCCCTTTCTATGATTGGATGGGTCGGGATCTCCTAGTCCCATCCTATTCAGAAAATCATCGGTACTACCTTCTTCAATTTCTTGAGAAGATTGTCTTCGTGCTTTTTGCAACCAGTCTCTGGCAGTAGTGTGACTCTTTGCCAACTTCTCTGCCCAGATCATATCATCTAATTTTACCTCTTCACCATTTGCAATACATTTACAAATAAATTCAAGTCGTAGTCTGTATTGAGTAGATAACATATTAGTCTCTAAAATCCAGTTTTTTAACTTCAAATAAATTTGATCTTTGGCTCTTTTTAATTTTCTTGTACTCTTTAATAATTTTATCAATCTCCCTTTGAGAGATATTGACTTTTAATTCATCTTCATTTTCAAGAAAACCGAGACCACTTTTCTGAGTCTCTTCTGTTGATTCAACGTACTCATTAATGTTTTGTTGAATTTCATCACGAATCAATTCATTAACTTGATCTCTAAGAATTTCATCTTTCATTTTCTTTTCTTTTCTTTCTTTGGCTTTTGCCCCCAAAGTTTAGGGTTGACTGTTCCATATCCAAAGTCAATTCTCCGAACAGAATCTTTTCCATATCGATCGTAGTACATATCAAACATCTTTACTACTTTACCGCAACGGGTAAGATCCATATGCTCTACACCATCAACAACATACCAGATAAGTCTGGCATCTGTTGGGAATGTCTTATCGTTTGCTATCTCTATAGTTGTTTTTTCTAACAGGATTTGACACTCATAGTCAGATGGATTGATTTTGTTTTCCTCTGATCCATACTCTGCCATTTCTTTTTCCTGTTGTTCTACAGCAACACTACTCATGAACGTCCTCCCCAGTTGATGTCGGGATAAGCATCCTTAACTATGTCGTAAGATATCTTATATTTAGTTTGCAATTGTTTATCTTTCACTAAGCAAAGAATTTCTGCTTCCGCAGGGTGCAGGCCCTCAAGCATCTGAATAAACATAGTCTCTCTACGGAGAGATGAAATGCTATCATTCCCACCCCTTACAAAGTTGTAGAGGTGCTTGTACTCACGACGCAAAGAGGTGTGATCAGTTCCAACAGGAACTTCATTCTCTTTATAAGGAACATCACCCTCAGGAACTACAGAGATAACAGTGTCATCAAAGTTCCAGATAAAGAGACTCTTCAGTGCAGGGTTAACATACTCCTGAAGAATCTCTACCTTTTTAGCCTTGGTCCTCTGCTTGCTTACAAGTTCAAGAATCTCATGGACAAAAGGATTAGGTGGAAGTTTGGGAGACTCTGCTTTTACTTTTACAGATCTCGTTTTAGTTGTCGTCTTCTTCGTCGAGTTCGTCATAGCCATTTTCAAATCGTACTGCTAAAATTTCGTCGGGTAATACATTCCCGTTTTCGTCAAACATCTCTGGATGTGTATAAATTGGTTGATTTACCCAGGTGTTTTCTCTTGCTAACCATCCTACCACACCTCCTACAAAAAAGAACATAATTGAAACAAGAGTTCCAATTGTAAGTGTTACTGCTAACATGTGTCTACTCCAGAGATTTATTTCTTTCTGATGTCCAGATAGAAGTTTAAGTGAAACACGATCTCTCTTTTGAAAAGAGCGACCATATTACCAAACTTTACCTGAAAAGTCTTAGGCGGATCTGGTTTATTCCTCCTGTTGCGTAGCAACAATTCAACTCCACGGTTGATGTTGGTTTCGTGATTATTTAGAATGTTTTTTGCGTCTTCCCGGTCTTCGGTCATGACTATACCTCTCTGCATCATCTATGAAACTTTCTAAGTAGTTTCTTATCTTTCTTGCTTGAGGTTTAGGAATATGGCCATAACCTTCACGCAGTTGCTTATGCTGACTATCAGTACCACCCTTGATATATTCATCAAGATCCAAAATGAGATCACTAATTTCATTTGCGGTAGTGCTTAAAATGAAAGCATCTATCTCATGTTTTTTGATTTTACTTTCTTTCAGATAATCATAAAATTTTAAATTCAGTTTTCCCTCAAAGGCATTATCAATAGCATGTTCAATAAGATCATAGATGTCGATGAGGTTTTGTTCCATTAGACCAACTTTTGTTCCCGTAGATACTTAACAGTTTCAGTGCATCCACCAATTAGTGTATCATCTTTGACAACTCTTGGAAAGGTAGATCCTTTTCCAAACTTATCATAGAATTCTTCTCTGGTGTAATCCCTGTTAAGTTTATATATCACATACTTAATTTCAGCAAGTTGTAATACCTGCTCCACTTTTGTGCAATAAGGGCAACCATCTTTGGAATATACTGTAAATGTCATGGGTTTCTTAATATTTTTCAAGTAAAAAAAGTTGGGCCAAGTATCACGAATGATCTCAGCCATTTTATAAGGTGTGTCTTCGTCAATCACTCTTTACCGATGCCCAGTCTTGATCAAAAATCTCAAGACCCTTATCAGTAAGGATGTGATCGTACATCTGATCAAATACTTTAGGTGGCATCGTACAAATCTGTGCTCCATTATACCATGACCTGATAGCACGTTGCACACTACGAATAGATGCGGACAGAACCTGAGTCCTGACTCCGTGGATGCGATACAGTTCAGAGATACTCCTGACAACTTCCAGGCCTGCCACTGACTGGTCATCTAATCGTCCTACAAAAGGTGAGACATATGTTGCCCCTGCCTTTGCTGCTAGGACTGCCTGAGAGGCACAGAAGATGAGCGTGACGTTTACCTTGACATTCATGTCAGAGAGTTCTTTACAGACACTCAGACCATCTCTAGTCATAGGGAGTTTGACAGTGCAGACATCACCAAACATATCAGAAAGTCTACGTCCTTCATGATACATCTGAGCTGCACTACCAACAACCTCCATACTGATATCACGAACACCAATATCTTTGATGTCCTGGTAAACATCCATAGGATTTCTACCACTCTTCATAATCAAGGTAGGGTTGGTAGTGACACCATCTACCAACCCAGTTTTAAAATATTCACTAATAATTTCTGTGTCAGCAGTGTCAAGAAAGATTTTCATGTAGTTGTGTGTATACTTCATTATTCGACGTGGATAACTCCTATCATTCCTGCCCCTTGATGAGGACCACAAAAGAAATCATAGTCTCCTGCATCAGCAAAGAGAATATCTTGCGATTCACCTGGAGAGAACATTAATGATTCTCTAGAAAGATCAGGGCGGCCCTCAACAATAATATTGTGGGGTGGGAGCATATTATTCACAAAGTGAACTGATTCTCCTGCAGATATTGTAACCTCTGCGGGATCAAAAATCAAGTTTCCATTTGATCCCATTTGAACATCTACTGCCCATGCCATCCTTGGCATAAAAATAATTAGTGCTGTTACAATAGCAAGAATAATTCCTCGAAAAAAAGTCATTATTGTTTATTCGACTACACTATCTATTTTAGATTAAAGTTTTTATACTTAGAGTTGTTTTGACTTCATAACTTGCACAAAAAAACCCCCGAAGGGGTCTAATGTTATTCATCTTTATATAATCTTTCTAGGTTTTCTCTAGAAAGATCTACATACATGACTTCATCACCAGGGGCGGGTGCCTCTGGATGACGTGGTTTGGGCGGTTCATTCATCATCGTGTTGATGTTCATAATGTTAGCCCACATCATCGCAAAGGCAGCACCTGCAATAACAGCAAAGCAACTGAAATATACGAACACTAGATAACCGTTCATGCTTCGCTCACATTTTGTAGTGATGCCATAGTGTCATGAAGTTCTCCAACATCACGGAGACCCTCAACACTAAACCAAGGGGCATTCGCCCAACTAAATCCTTCACCCATGGTGCTATCGGGTGCTGTGATATACCAGTGACAGGCTGTGTCTGGTACATCGACTGAACATTTAGACCAGTCATCGCTCCACTGTGGGACTTGCACCCACATCAGAGCAGCGAACATGATACTGAACAGTGATTTAATCACAGTGCGTTACCTCTAGGAAGAACTTCTTCGGGGAACACAAAGTTTTCATGTGGTTGGTCAACTGGTGCTAACCATGCACGTAGTCCTTCATTTAGAAGAATATTCTTGGTATAGAAAGTCTCAAACTCTGGATCTTCTGCTGCACGAATCTCTTGAGATACAAAGTCGTAAGCACGTAGATTAAGAGCGAGTCCAATAATACCGATAGAACTTGTCCAGAGACCCATGACGGGAACGAAGAGCATAAAGAAATGCAACCAACGCTTATTACTAAAAGCAATACCGAAGATCTGTGACCAGAAACGGTTCGCAGTAACCATCGAGTAAGTCTCCTCCTCTTGCGTAGAGTCAAAAGCCTTAAAAGTATTTGCCTGTTCCCCATCTTCATAGAGAGTATTCTCCACAGTGACTCCGTGAATAGCAGAGAGCAAAGCACCACCTAGGATACCAGCAACCCCCATCATGTGGAAAGGGTTTAGTGTCCAGTTATGGAATCCTTGCAAGAAGAGAAGGAAGCGGAAGATTGCCGACACGCCAAACGACGGGGCAAAGAACCAACTGGATTGTCCGAGAGGGTAGATAAGAAAGACGCTGACGAATACAGCAATAGGACCAGAAAAAGCAATCGCATTATAAGGTCTGATTCCGATTAGACGAGCAAGTTCAAATTGCCTGAGCATAAAACCGATAAGAGCGAAGGCACCGTGGAGTGCCACAAAATTCCAGAGTCCCCCAAGTTGGCACCACCTGACGAAATCCCCCTGAGCCTCAGGACCCCAGAGAAGAAGAAGAGAATGACCCATAGCGTCAGCTGGAGTGCTAACTGCCGCTGTAAGAAAATTCGCGCCCTCAAGATAGGAACTAGCGAGACCATGGGTATACCAGCTCGTAACGAAAGTTGTACCAGTAAGCCAACCGCCAATAGCAAGATAAGCAGTGGGAAGAAGAAGAAGTCCAGACCAGCCAACAAAAACGAAACGATCCCGCTTAACCCAGTCGTCGAGTACATCAAACCATCCCCTCCTTTGTTGTGTTAAAGTCGATGTTGTCACTATTTAAAACCTCCATTTGTTTTTTTCTTTATTTGTTTCCTATCTAAGACATTAACTTTGCAGTTGCCCCAGTTACGAACAGATTCAAACCAATATGCTCTGAGATGATCGTAGTCATCAAAGATAAGGGATTGTCCGTTGCATTCTAACTGATACTGATGTCTATCGTAGGGTTCATCAGAGGTTTGTTCAAACCATACAGGCAATTGTTTAGGTCCTGCAGATAGAACTCTTTCCTCTGGGTCGAGTTTACCAATCATGAGAATAAGTAATTAAACTTAACATTTGAGTATAAAAAGAAAGGGGACCGAAGTCCCCTTTGCTTCTTATTGATTATAACAGATTAATCAACCAACCGTGGGTGCGGTGAGTGCTACAGGTGTAGACTCAGCAGCGGCAAGGTCGAGTGGGAAGTTGTGAGCGTTACGCTCATGCATTACTTCCATACCAAGACCTGCACGGTTCAGGACATCTGCCCAGGTGTTCAGTACACGACCTTGACCATCGAGAATGGACTGGTTGAAGTTGAAACCGTTGAGGTTGAATGCCATGGTGCTTACGCCCAGTGCAGTGAACCAGATTCCAACGA